>JAEEGF010021491.1_pt1 | contig 48304 bp, 41 predicted proteins | sample 9134171 | NCBI WGS metagenome assembly JAEEGF01 (sample SAMN16246542, study PRJNA631951) | gut metagenome | biome: gut microbiome; feature: rumen; material: AP-attached | host: Bos | place: Iran: Karaj | collected 2018-10
CCAGGGCGAGCCTATAGGAACCATGACAAACGGTGAAGCAATCATCGACCTTATGAATGCGGTAGGTTACGACATTGCAATTCCGGGTAACCACGAATTTGACTATGGTATGGACAGATTTTTAGAGCTTACCGAAAAAGCAAAGTTCCGGTATATAAGCTGCAACTTTAATAAGGAAGGCGAGCTTGTATTTGATCCATATGTAATTAAGGAAATTAACGGCAAGAAGATCGGTTTTGTCGGAGTTACAACACCTCATACACTTACAAGTTCAACACCTAAGTATTTCCAGGACGAGAACGGTAACTTTATCTACGGCTTTATGCAGGATACTACCGGTGAAAAGCTCTACTCGGCAGTTCAGAACGCAGTAGATGCTGCTATAGCTGCAGGTGCAGAATACATCGTAGCTATGGGGCACATGGGCAATGTTGAAGGAGATCATCCGTATAATTACGCAGATGTTATTGCCAATACTACAGGAATCGACGTATTCCTTGATGGACACAGTCATGATACAGACCAGGTAACAATGAAGAACAAAGACGGTGAAGACGTAATTAGATCTGCTTGCGGAACCAAGTTACAGGGTATCGGATATGCTCGTATTTCCGCTGAAGACGGAAGTATTACCACAGGCTTATATACATGGAACAATAAAACTACGGCGTATGAGCTTTTTGGACTTAATAACGATGTAAGAACTGCAGTAGATAAGGCAATTGCAGACTTTGAAGAAAAGCTCTGCGAAGTAGTTGCAAAGACTGCCGTAGAACTTACAATTAACGATCCTGAAGCAACAGCAAGCGACGGAACACCGATTAGAATCATAAGATGTGCAGAGACCAACCTCGGTGACCTTTGTGCAGATGCTTACAGAGATCAGCTTGGCGCGGATATAGCTTTTGCCAACGGCGGCGGTATCAGAGTGAGCATTCCTAAGGGAGATATTACTCTTGGTGATATTTTAAAAGTTCATCCTTTCGGCAACATGCTTTGCCTTGTTGAGGTAACAGGTAAGCAGGTCCTTGACGCGTTAGAGTGGGGCGCGAGAAACGTACCGGAAGAGACAGGTGCATTCCTTCATGTATCCGGTCTTACATATGAGATTCATGTTAATATTCCAAGTTCTTGCACGGCTGATGAGAACGGTATGTTCACGGGCGTTGCGGGCGAATATCGTGTTAAGAATGTAATGATTGGCGGAGAACCGCTTGATCTTAACAAGACCTATAAGCTTGCTTCTCATAATTATATGCTTAAGAACGGCGGCGACGGATTCTCAATGTTCGCCGGTTGCAACATTCTTCTTAATGAAGTTATGATTGATAACCAGGCATTAATTAATTACATCGTTAATACTTTGGGCGGTGTAGTAGGCGAAGGCTATGAGAATCCTTACGGAGAAGGCAGGATTAGAGCAATAGAAGACTGATTGATATTCAGAGGAACCCGTGTTACTTACGGGTTCCTTTTTATTTGCCGATATTTAAATGGAATTGATTATGCATAATAATTTTTTAAATGTTAAATATGAATTATCCCCTGAAATACTTGAATATTGGACGCTTAAATGGGATAATTAAAGTAACTTTTTAAAAAAAGGAGAGGTTTGATGAGTAAAGAGAATATGGAAACAGAGAAGGTTACATTTGTTCACAGAATCGGTTTTAAGATTATTCTTCTGGCAGTTCTGCTTACTGCATTTACTTCTGCGGTAATTACGGTATCTTCAGCTATTATAAGCAAGAAGACGGTTGTCCAGAATACTAAGAATGATATGAAGACAATTGCGGAGGCGTACGGACAGTACACTTCAACAGGTTTCATGCTTGTACAGTCAGGTATGTATGAACTTGATTATGTTCTTCAAACATGTCTTAAGGATTGCAAGATTGAAGGACTCGATACTTCCTATGGATATCTTGTAGGTGCAGACGGAACAATGTTATATCATCCAAATGCGGATAAGATTGGTCAGCCGGTCGAGAATTCGGTTGTAAAAGGCCTTGTCAGTGACATACAGGCGGGAAATATTCCGGATCCTGATTGCGTTGAATATGATTATAAGGGTGAGACAAAGTATGCGGGATACTATATAATTCCTAATGTTAATGCGATCCTTGTGGTTACTGCGGATGAAGATGAGATCCTTGAAGATATCAATGCAACCATAAGAAGCCTGGCTTTTGCAACCTGCGGAATTATAGTCATTGCTATCATAATTTCCTATATTCTCGGTATGATAATTACAGCACCGATAAAGAAGGTTACGACTGTAGTTGAAAAGACATCCGATTTTGACTTTACGGATATTGAAGGCCTTGACGTATTCATGAAGCGTAAGGATGAATGTGGTGTGATTATGAGAGCGGTAGTCGATATGCGTAAAGCTCTCAGAGGAATCCTCGGTGATATATCAAGTGTCAGTCATCAGATCAATTATAATGTCGGTGAGCTTGCAGGTGCAGGAAGAGAGGTTAACTCCATCTGTACTGATAATTCCGCAACGACAGAGCAGCTTGCGGCAAGCATGCAGGAGACAAGTGCTACTGCAGAGTCGATCGGTAACAGTGTTGACAGTATGAAGTCTGCAGCATCAGAGATTAAGGATCTTTCCGTTAAGGGCGAGGGGCTTGCACGTGAAATTATGGAACGTGCGGAAGGTCTTAAGAAGTCTACGGAAGAAGCGACAGTACGTACCAAGACAATGTACAAAGACGTTAAGAGTAAGACTGATGAAGCAATCGAAGATTCCAAATCGGTTAATAAGATTAATGAGCTTACGGAAGCAATTATGGCTATTTCTTCACAGACAAGTCTCCTTGCACTTAATGCTTCAATTGAAGCTGCACGTGCGGGTGATGCGGGCCGCGGATTCGCAGTAGTTGCTACAGAGATTGGTAATCTTGCAGATCAGACATCTTCAACTGTAGCTAACATTAACGAGATTGTATCGGAAGTTAACGAGGCGGTTGCCAAGATGACACGAAGCTTAGGAGACACGGTAGACTTCCTTGAGAATATAGTTATCAAGGATTATGAGCAGTTCACAGATGTAAGTATTCAGTACAATAATGACGCTGATACATTCCAGAACAGCATGCAGACAATTGAAGGTGAGGTTCGCTCACTTAATGATGCGATCGAAGCGATTTCTGTCTCTGTTAACGGAATTGTGGATACTGTATCGGAAGCAGCAACAGGTGTTAATGACATTGCTGAGAAGACAACAGACGTTGTCGTTAAGACATCAAAGAACAACGATCTTACATATGACTGTGAGCAGAATGTTAAGAAGCTTACGGATATTGAGAAAATGTTCTCTTTATAATTAATAGAATTAAGGCCCGCCTACATGGCGGGCCATTTTTATATAAAGACTGTTAAATTTAGTAATCTTTGGAACTGAAGAAGTTTCCTTCTATGTATTCCGTCTTAAGTACATTTACGAATGCATCCGGATCTGTCTCATGAATCTCATCGACCATCTTACGAACCTCATTACTTGTTACAACCGAATATACCAAGGATTTATCTTCGCCCTGGTAGCACCCCGTACCTTCGAATTTTGTAGCGGTGTGATGAGTTTTCTTATTGATTGAATCATATACTTCCTTTGGCTTATTGGTAATTACGAGCATCGTCATCTTCTTAAATTTCTTATGCATCGTATTAACTACCTGGGTAGAGATAAACTGGAAGATTATTGAGTAAAGCGCTGCATCCCATCCGAAGAGTGCACCGGCGATAACAAGGATGGTCGCATTGAATATAAGTACGTAATTCCAAGGGTCTATATCATATTTTTCACCGACATATATTGCTATGAAATCGGTTCCGCCCGAACCTGCACCTGCGTTAAGCGATATCGCAACCGCAAGACCGTTAATCAATGCACCGAAGATACTTATCAATAGTACATCGTAAGTTACAGTAAATACGGGAAGTATATCGGTAAGGAAACCGGTAAGTATTACAACTACGCAACTTGATGCGGTAAACTTAATACCTATCTTTCTGAATCCCAGGATTATCGGAAAAGCATTAAGCGAATAGTTTATTACCGAGAACGGAAGGGTTATACCCCAATATTTTAGAACAACCTTCTGGATAAGAAGCGTTATTCCGGTAAAACCGCCGGGGAATAAATTGCCCGCATTAATAAAGGTATTGATGTTGATTGCAAAGATTATGGAGGAGATTACAGCCGCCGCATAGCGCGTTACCTCGACCTTAAGTTCCTTTTTGGAGAGCTTTTTTTGATTCATATCTGCTACCTCCGAATATTCTTTTTCTCGATTATAGCAAACGACGGATAAACAGGCAATAAAGAGTCGCTAAAATCTTGAAAACGCTTTAAATTGTTGGATTATTTTCTAATACTATGCTATAATTAAGGATACTTGAAGATGGGGGAGTAGGCCTGTCATAAAGTAACGTTAATACGCACGATAATAGCACGGGAGATTAATAAATGGGTGCAGTTAATTACAATAAGGGCGATTATATAGCAAAGAAAGGCGATAAGATTAAGGTTCTCAGTCTTATAGCAGATGGTTCTGTTATTCAGAAGACACCGATGGATGAGTGCATTCTGGAGAAGGGACATATAGTAGGCCTTGCGGGCTGCGACTCGCAGATCTATCCTGCAGATTATATAGCTGCAGAAGATTGTCTTATTATGGAATACTCCTATACGATTCCGGAAGAATTGATTAAGCTTTTTGAAAAGAGCCTTGATTACGGTTCCGTATTTATATTGGCTGCATTAAAGCAGGTGGCTTTCCTTCTTAGTCGTCATATGAAATTGAAGCAGATTACCCGCGACTATTATAATATTGTGGTTACTACATACCGTGATTATAAGTATCTGTGCAGCAAGTATTCTGTTGCGGAATATGAATTGCAGAGAATGGAATATCTCACACAGATAAGTAAGGATGATGCGATTCCTGAGTGGAAAGAGCGTTACTATGCTAAATTTGTGCGTTTTACGTTAGACGATCTTAAGGATTTATTTAAGAATATTGACCTTTGCATAGGTACGATAGAAGAAGCCGGTCATTTCATGGCAGCCTTAATTAACAGAAGTGAAGAATACTTAGGCTATATTGATAAGAGTAAATCTATCCTTCTTGCAGACAAGAAGAACGATCTTTTCCAGCTTATGTTCGATCTTGAGAATCGTGTATCCTTCATAAGCAGCGACAAGGAAGAGATTGAAGATAAGATGAACAATCTCATAAGCTTCATTATGAAGTCGGGATTATATGATAAGGATTTTGTTAAGCAAAGGATTGCTGAGTACAGAAATCATACCTTTGCGGTTGCCGCGGAGAATGCGCCTGAAGAAGAGACTGAAGAGACCGTATGGGGCGAGGAAGATGAGGAAAGAGCAGAGAATCAGCTTCCTTGTGTAGACCAAATCTTACAGTATGCGGATTTTTCGGACGAAGAGATTACCACATTCAAGGAAAAACTCAAAGCCTTTTCGGAATTGCCTGATAAGACGGCAACGGACGGTGATGCAAGATCACTAAGAAAGTGGCTTACCGGAGAATTCTACAGATGCTATCGCCAGGCAGCTAAGAATGCGCTTACGGTTGGTAATATAACTCCTGTTGTAAGTATGTTCTTAAACTTCGGATTTATGGATGTATCGTTTGTGGGCGGTGAAGAGAATGCCAGCAGCGTAATGGACCTTCTGGACAGACTCTTTGTATGCACCGGCGATAATGTATATACCTTCTTTAACTGGATTAAGAGTATATATGACGGAGAGCGCGAGCCTTCCATCAATGAACTCGATCTTGACTTTAATAAGTATGTAAGAGAAGCGGTAAGAACCGGTGAGATTCCTTCGGATAAGGAGAAGGCATACAGAGAGAATAACTGGAATAAGGTTGCATTTGAACTTGATAACGTATTCCATTCGGGCGGACGTATCACAAGCGGTCATATAACGACGTTTTTACCGATACTTTCGGACGAAGATCTTATCAATACGCCTGCCAATATGATGGTTACGACTGATAAGATAAGAGAAGCTCTTGATATGATAAGAGCAATCGATTACGGATGCTTCTATCGTGAAGTTATGTTCTCGGATGAGGCTCACGGAGTACCGAGAGAGTATATCAACTTAGAGATACTCCCTGATTTCATACTTTTACCAAATGCGGGATCTAAGGCAATCCTCTGGCAGCCTACAGCGGATGCGCGTAATAATACTTCAGCGCGTCTTATGATGCCTATTTTATCGACCGGAGATATTCGCGATATGATTATCGAGAACTGCGGAAGATACAGATGGGAGATGTGCAGAAAAGTTCAGGGTTCAAGGTGGAATGATATTACTACACCTTCCCTTACCAGTGAATACAGTGATTACCTGCAGTACTTCAGAAAGAATTTCGAGCTTTCGCCTGAAGCCAAGGAGAAGGTTGGTAATTCAATTAAGCGTGCACGTAATAATTATAGAGAAGTTTTCGTTAAGGATTATGAGAACTGGATTAAGTTTGAGTCGAAGGGTTCATTCCGTCTTAATAAAGTTGCAAGAAATATTCTCTTTAACTACTGTCCGTTCGGACAGGCAACAAGAGATCTTCTGAAGGATAACCCTATGTTCCAGGAGGCATTTAACCGCTTTACGATTCAGAAGCAGCGTAAGTTAAAGCATATCAATACGCTCTACAATCATTATCAGCAGGCGGGTGGAGAACTTACTCCTGAGCTTATCGAGAACCTCAATTTCTATGAGATGTAATACGGTGAATAATGGATAAAATGTATGATTTGGTGGCTCCGTGTCATTTCGGACTCGAAGCCTGCTTAAAAAGAGAGATATATGATCTGGGCTATGATATAAAGCTCGTTGAAGACGGCAAGGTAACCTTTACGGGTGATGCCGAAGCTATATGCCGGGCGAATATCTGCCTTAGAACAACGGAGCGAGTGCTTATTCTTGTGGATTCCTTTAAGGCTACTACATATGAGGAGCTTTTTACGGGGATAAAAGCTATTCCATGGGAAGATTACATTCCGAAGGAGGCAAAGTTTTACGTAACGAAGGCCACTTCCGTAAAGAGCAAGCTTTTCAGCCCGTCTGATATTCAGTCAATAGTTAAAAAAGCTATGGTTGAAGAGCTTAAAGGCGTTTACCATGTCGACTGGTTTCCTGAAACAGGCGCAACATACAAGCTTCGCGTTAATATGATGAAGGATATAGCTTATATATACCTTGATACTACGGGCGAATCCTTACATAAGAGAGGCTATAGAAAGCTTTCCGCCAAAGCGCCTATTACAGAGACATTGGCAGCAGCGCTTATTATGCTTACACCATGGAAGGCTGACAGAATTCTGGTAGATCCATTCTGCGGAAGCGGAACTTTTCTTATAGAAGCTGCCATGATGGCTGCTAATATGGCACCGGGTCTTAACAGAACTTTCGATTCTATGGAATGGACCAATATTATTCCGAAAAAGCTCTGGGATGAGGTTTTTGACGAGATGAGAGAGCTTGTAGATACTTCTGTTAAGGTTGATTTACAGGGATTTGATATTGACCCCGATATAATTAAGGCTGCACGCGAGAACGCAGCACTTGCGGGCGTTAAGGATATGATTCATTTTCAGCGTCGTCCGGTTGCGGAATTAAGCCATCCGAAGAAATATGGCTTTATAATTACCAATCCGCCTTACGGGGAGAGACTTGAAGAAAAAGAGGATCTTCCGCCGTTATACAGGCAGATTGGTGATGCCTATAGAAAGCTTGATGCATGGTCTATGTACGTAATTACTGCATATGACAAGGCATGCGACGATATGGGGCTTAAGGCGACCAAGAGTCGCAAGATATATAACGGTATGATGAAGACGGAGTTTCTCCAGTTCATCGGACCGAAACCACCTAAGAGAGATTAGATTAAGTAAGGACATATATTAATGCGTTTCCAGAAAAGATACATATTGATTTTTGCTCTTGTATCTTTGGTTACTTTTATTAAGTTCACTGTAGGACTTGATGATTTCGTTAATGTAGAGCAGTTTAGAGGCGCGGACATACAAAACGGCGTATTCTACCCGATGATTGCGCAGAGTATTAACCGTAACGGCCTGGCAGTTACTCTTAACGGCAATACATACACCAATGAGACAGACGGAGTATATTTGGATGAACAATTGAATATAATGGTTCCGGTGAGGGTCTTACGCGAGAGCCTCCATTGTTCTGCGCATTTTTATAATGAGAATCGTCTTGTGATTCTTCAGGGTAACAGAAGAATTGAGATGGAACTTGATTCTTACGAGATGACCTTTAATGATACTGTAGTTGAGATAACAAGCCCTATGGTAACTGACGGAAGAGATACGTATATACCTCTTCAGCAGTTACAGGATAAGCTTTTCTTCGTAATAAGATGGAACAGTGAGAATAACGAAGCTATTGGCGTTACTTCTTCGGATGCTGATATCCTTCCGGAAAAGTTCGACCTTCGTAACTACGGCAGAGTCGGTGAAGTGCGTAACCAGGGCGACCTCGGGACCTGCTGGGCATTTGCGTCCCTTTCTGCACTTTCGTCTGCGCTTTTACCTGAAGAGGATATTATGTTTTCACCTGACCATATGAGTCTTAGAAACAGCTTCTCATCAGACCAGAATAATGGTGGCGAATATACAATGGGTATGGCTTATCTTACATCCTGGCAGGGTCCTGTATATGAGCGTGACGATCCATACGGTGACGGCATGTCGCCTAACGGACTTACAGCTGTTAAGCATGTTCAGGAGATTCAGTTTATAGATTCGAAGAACCTTTCTGAGATTAAAGAGGCAATATTCATATACGGTGCGGTTCAGACATCGATATATATGAAGCCTTCGAATGAGCTTTATTATAATAAGAATAATTGTGCTTATTACTATAACGGTAAGAATACCGTTAATCACGATATAGTTATTGTCGGTTGGGATGATACGTATCCTGCATCAAATTTCCCGATTCCGCCTGAAGGAGACGGCGCTTTTATCTGCCAGAACAGCTGGGGCAAGGAATTCGGTGACGGTGGATTCTTCTATGTATCATATTATGATACGAGTATATGCAAGCATTGTATTTGCTATACGGGTATAGAGAGTGACAAGAATTATGATTCAATTTACCAGTCCGACCTTTGCGGATACTCGGGACAGCTTGGATACAATAAGTCCGAGATATATGCTGCTAATGTATTTACGTCTACGCATGATGAATACCTGTCTGCGGTTGGCTTCTATACAACCGGTAAGGATACATTATATGAGATATATATTGTTACGCCATTTGCGGATCCGGACAGTCTAAGCGAGGCAACGGCCATGCTTGCAGCAGCGGGGAAGAAGGAGAAGAAAGGATACTACACGGTTAAGCTTAATAAGAATGTTCAGATTAAGGCGGGAACCAAGTTTGCTATTATGATAAGGCTTGAGACACCGGGCGCTACAAGGCCGCTTGCTGTTGAATACAAACCGAAAGACGATACGATAATCGATCTTCTTGACGGTGAGTCTTATGTAAGTCCTAATGGCTTAAGATGGGAGCACACGGAAGAATCTCATAACTGCAATATCTGCCTTAAGGTATATACAAGTTACAGAGGAAGAACCGGATGGAAGAATTAATCGTTAAGAAATACGCCCGAATACTCGGAATTATGTGCTTGGCATTTCTTATCTTAATTGCTTCTATGCCTGAATTAAGTGCGAAGGTTTCGGCGGCGTATGATGCACTAATTGCTCGCTGGGAAGAAGCACAACTTGAAAAAGAGCGAGAAATATATAAGCAGTTTATTAAGGATACGAAAAAAGAAGAAGAAGAGCCTACTGATATTATGATTCCGGGAACGATAAGGATCCCGGTTGCGGAAGGGCTTGATGTAGATTCGATCGAGTTTGATAATGACTTTATGAATCATACACTTACAATCTTTTTCCCGGGGACTGATGAGGATATTTTGAAAGATTATCCTATGGTTGGAAATCCGGACCACATAGATAATCTGGGTGTATCATCCGATAAGAAAGGTCTTTACATACAGTTTATGACGGACACGGTTATTGAACCGACTGTTGAGTATCAGGATGATTATATGTTCTTAACCCTTAACGTGCCGCGAGATATTTATGACAGAATAGTCGTAATCGACGCAGGCCACGGCGGAATAATGCCGGGTATGGTTGTAAGTAACATTAAGGAAAAGGATGTTACGCTTGAGATAGTTAACCGTATAAAAGTGCTTTTCGACGAAGATACTTCTGTTAAGGTGTATTACACGAGACTTTCCGATGTGGATATTCCGCTTGAAGCGCGCGTGGGGCTTGCCAACGATCTTAATGCTGATCTTTTTCTGTCTGTCCATCTTAATTCGTTCGGACAAGCTTTTAACGATACTCACGGTACCATGACGATGTTTAATGAGCTTCTCGGAAACGAGAATAACAGAAGCCGTGATTTTGCCAAGATTGTAAATGATGCCTTGGTTAGCGCACTTGGCACGAGAAACTTAGGCGTTGTTAACGGAAGTACGATATATATAATAAGGGAAGCTAAGGTTCCCGTTGCATTAACGGAGCTTGCTTTTATGTCCAACAGGAAAGAACTTGAAATGCTGACTAATGAAGAAAAGCAGGAGTTAATCGCAAGAACAATATATGAAGCAATAATAAAAGCACTTGATGAGGGATTCTGATGAGAATAATATTTGCTACAGGTAATGAAGGTAAATTAAAAGAGATTAAGGCTATTATGGGCGATCTCGGATTGGAGATTGTATCGATGAAAGAAGCCGGCATTAAAGCCGATATCGTTGAGGATGGTAAGAGCTTTAAAGAGAATGCTCTTATAAAAGCGCGTACAATTTCGGATATCGCAAGAGGCGAGCTTATAATGGCCGATGACTCAGGCCTTGTAATCGATGCACTTAACGGCGAGCCGGGTATATATTCCGCGCGTTACATGGGAGAAGATACTTCTTATGATATCAAGAACAATGCGATTCTTGAGAGAATGAAAGGCGTTGAAGGTAAGGACAGAAGCGCAAGATTCGTATGTGCCGTTGCGACCGTTATTACCGATGAAAACGGAGAACGCAAGGAATATACGGCGGAGAAGACATTTGAGGGCGTTATTGCAGATAGAATCTTAGGGGCTAACGGATTCGGTTACGATCCTATTTTCTTCGTGCCTGAAAAGGGTATGACTTCCGCGGAACTTACGAGTGAAGAGAAGAATTCTATGAGCCACAGAGGTAAGGCTCTTCGCGAAATGAAAGAGATTATAAAAGAGAATATATTATAGAGTTAAGAGTGACGGATTTCGATTGCAAAATTGTTTGAAAAAAACAAAAAATTTAGTTGACAAACACAGGGCCAAGTCATATAATATTACTTGCGTCACGGTTAGAGAAAATATCTGACGTTGACGGGGTGTGGCTCAGTTTGGCTAGAGCGCCTGGTTTGGGACCAGGAGGTCGCAGGTTCGAATCCTGTCACCCCGATTAAGTAGTGGGCCCTGTTGTAGGCAAACCGCCAGGTTATGTTCGAAATGGGGAAGACGCGTCATTTATAATTCGCTACGCGAATAGAGACGCGTCGTGATAAGAAGAGTACTTCCCACGCAAGCGTGGGCCCCTTCTTCTTGTATGTTGTGCGGGTGTAGTTCAATGGTAGAATGACAGCCTTCCAAGCTGTACACGTGGGTTCGATTCCCATCACCCGCTTTTCATGTGTTCGTAGCTCAGCTGGATAGAGCAACGGCCTTCTAAGCCGTGGGTCGGGGGTTCGAATCCCTTCGAGCACGTTAAATATCTTTTCTTTTGTATCTATTCCGTCTGTTTCGGATTGGGATAGATATTTGTATATTAGGCTAACCGATAGGCTACGTGCTGACTCGGGAGGTCGCGTCATTTTAAATCGCCTGCGGCGATAGAGGCGCGACGAATAAGAAGAGCACTTCCCACTTCGTGGGCCCCTTCTTCTTATATATGGTGGGTATAGCGCAGCTGGTTAGCGCGCCAGATTGTGGCTCTGGAGGCCCTGGGTTCGAATCCCAGTATCCACCCTTTTGGACTTACAGGTTCATCTTGCCATGCAAGGTAAGCATAACTTGAGGTGTTGTGCTTGTCAAAGATTGATGGGCTATCGCCAAGCGGTAAGGCACAGGACTTTGACTCCTGCATGCACCAGTTCGAATCTGGTTAGCCCAGCTATATGGGATACTAGCTCAGGTGGTAGAGCACTTGACTTTTAATCAAGTTGTCGGGGGTTCGAATCCCCCGTGTCTCATTTATTTTGGATTATACCCCGAAACCTTTTGGTTTTGGGGTTTTTTATTACCTGTAAGTTTCTTTTATTATTGAATTTATGGCGCAATTTTGCTATTATTTATATGCAATGTGGGTCAGAAATGGGCAAAAAGGTGAAGGAATATGCTTCGAGATGTTTCGATGGAAGAAATTTCAGACGGTAAGAGATACACGAGAAACGATCTCGCGCGTCTCGGATGCAATGACTGTATGGGATGTTCATCCTGCTGCGAGAAAATGGGCGATACGATAGTTTTGGACCCTTTGGATGTAAGAAGAATAACGAAGCATCTTAATAGTGATTTTCAAAGCCTTATCGGGAGTTATATAGATCTTCGAATTGTTGATGGCGTATGTCTTCCGGGTATTAAGATGAATGATACGACGAATGCATGTGGCTTTCTTAAGGACGGAAGATGCTCGATTCATTCGATACGTCCCGGCATATGTCGTCTCTTTCCGTTAGGCCGTGCATATGAGGACGGGAGCTTTTATTACTTCTTACAAAAAGATGAGTGCGAAGTAAAGAACCGTTCAAAGGTGAAGATCTCGAAATGGATAGGCGAAGACGATATTGAATCTTACGAGAAGTTCGTGCTTAACTGGCATAATTTCCTTATAAGAATAAGAGAAATGGTTGCAAAAATGGACGACCTTGAGGAGATAAGAGCTGCAAGCATGACGGTTCTCGGAAATTTCTTCGTGGCACCGTACGATGATACGCGTGATTTTTATGAGCAGGTATATGAGAGAATAGAATCATATCCGCTTTTAAAATAAATATAGGGTTTACTAAAGGAGTAAGGATTATGGTAATTAAGAATTTTGCCGAATTAATTGACAAGGTTAAGGGTATGCCGGAGATGAAGAGAATGGTCATCGCGGCAGCAGGCGAGGAGCATACATTACAGGCTGCTTTCCATGCAAGACGTGAAGGCATCTGCAGACCGATTCTTGTAGGCGATGCAGCTAAGATTAGAGAAATCTTAAAAGAGCTTAACGAAGAAGTTCCTGAAGAGGATATCTATGATGCACCGGATCCTGAAGCTGCAGCAGCTAAGGCTGTAGAGCTTGTTCGCGAGGGCAAGGGCGACTTCCTTATGAAGGGTTATCTTGATACCAAGGTTATCCTTAAGGCTGTTGTTAATAAGGAGACAGGCCTCGGCCAGGGCAGACTTATGAGCCATTTCACAATGTTTGAAGTTCCGGGATATCATAAGATTATCGTTGCTGTTGACGGCGGTATGGTTACATATCCTGATCTTCAGATGAAGAAGGAAATTATTCTTAATACTATAGATGTTCTTCACGCATACGGATATGACAATCCGAAGGTTGGTGTTCTTGCTTGTGTCGAGAAGGTTAACCCTAAGATGCCGGAGACACTTGATGCTGACGAACTTGCCAAGATGAATAAATCAGGCGAGATTTCCGGATGTATCGTTGAAGGACCGATTTCCTATGACTGTGCTATGAGCAAGGAAATCGCAGATTTCAAGGGTTATGAAAGCCAAATTGCAGGAGATGTTGACGTATTAATCGTTCCTAACATCCATGCAGGCAATATCTTAGGTAAGGTATATACGGTTACCTGCAACGCTAAGATGGCAGGCTTCATCGTTGGTGCTAAGTGCCCGATCGTACTTACATCAAGAGGTTCTTCAGCTGAAGAGAAGTATATGTCCATCGTAGTATCCGCTGCAGCAACCAAATAATGGTGTATGATTAAGAAAAACAAAGAAAACACAACGCTTATCTTCATAATGGTATTGCTTCTTCTTGTTATAGTTCTGATTGTTTCTCTGCTTTTTAATAAGAGCAAGGAGTTCGTCTATTCAAGGTCATTAAGTGATACCGTTGTGGAGGTTGACGGTGAAAGTATCCCGTTATATCGGCTTACTTATTACATTATGATTGAAGAAGAAGCGGTTAATGAAGCTGCTGTTATTTATGACAGCGAGAAACCGTGGACATATTGGAATATCTACGTCAATAACGCTTACGTATCGACTTCGGCGAGAGAGATAACGATGAATTATTTCTTACGTGATTATGTCTATTCAAGAGTGGCTAAGGCCGAAGGCTTTATGCTTGAAGAAAGCGAGTTGGCCGAGCTTTCGGTAAAGGCTCAGACAATCTACGAAGGCTTAACCGAGAAGCAGGCGTCGACAAAGCTTGATGAAAATGATATACTTACTGCGATAACCGAGAAGGCTTATGCGGATAAGTATGTAATTGCCATGGCTAAGGAACAGGGGATAGAGATTAAGGAAGAAGTACTGTCCGCTTATTTCGGTATGAACAGTTCTTTCTTTAAGAAGATGATGGAAGAGCATAATGTAAAGGTTAACACGAAGAATTGGGAAAAAGTGCCGATGGGGCGCGTAACGATCAACTAGGTTTTCACAGCGCGCACTCTGTAAAGAGTGTGCGATGTGCGGGTGTGGTGGAATTGGCAGACACGCAAGATTTAGGTTCTTGTGCGAGAGCGTGCAGGTTCAAGTCCTGTCACCCGCATTAAGGTTTATCCTTTTGGGTAAACCTTTTTTGTTGGAAAAGCATGCGATGTAGTATTGAAAACTACATCACATAGTGTTATAATTCAATAGGTCGATAAAATCGACAATAGGTTTTAAAGGAGTTAGAAAAATGGCACCAAGAACTAAGCTTAAAGACAGATTATTACCGGATTACACAAAGGGTGAAGAGATAGCAAATATGGTCACTCACATAGTGGGTGGAGCTTTCGGAATAGTTGCGCTTATTCTTTGTGTGGTTTTCTCAGCATTACGGAAGGATGCTTATTATGTTGTGGGATCGGCTATTTACGGTTCCTCATTGATTGCATTATATACAATGTCGAGTGTGTATCACGGCATTCATCCGAAAGTCGAGATGGGCAAGAAAGTTATGCAGGTTTTAGACCATTGCACTATATATTATCTTATCGGCGGTACATATACGATAGTGGCGCTCGGACCGCTTCGCGAGTACAGAACATGGATAGGCTGGACGATATTCGGCATAGTCTGGGGGTTATGCGTTTTTGCAACAGTTTTTACTGCGATTGATTTTGAGAAATATACGAAGCTCTCGATGGCATGCTATATCGGAATCGGCTGGATAATTATATTGTTTATAAAGCCTACGATCGCAGCGCTTACGATGCCCGGATTTATCTACCTTCTGCTTGGAGGTGTGTCCTACACGGTGGGTGCAAGTCTCTATGCAATTGATGAGAAGAAGAGGTACATACATGCGACGTTCCACATCTTTGTATTGATTGGAACTGTATTGCAATTCGTATCAATATTTAAATATGCTATTCTAAGATAGACGAAAAGCGGTTGATACCGCTTTTTTTATACAAAAAGTGCCTGTTTTATGTTATAATTAGCATTGAAGAAGAATAACTATAAAGGAGCAGGCAGATGATCGAGAAAATTTATCTTAACGACAACTGGTCGTTCTACCCTGAGGGTGAGCAGGCGACTATGGTTCGTATTCCGCATACGGTTAAAGAGATACCGTTCCATTATTTCTCCGAGAAATTATATCAGATGGTTTCCTTTTATGAGAGAGATATAGAGATTAAGGAAGAGTGGCTTGATAAGGCACTTGTTCTTGAAGTAGGTGCTGCAGCACATGACGCTGTGCTTTTTATCAATGATAAGGAAATATTGCAGCATCATACAGGATATACGGCATTTTCTGTAGATATTGCCCCATATGTTCATGCGGGTGCCAATAAGGTTAAGATTAAAGTAGACAGTCGCGAATCATTGAATGTCCCTCCTTTTGGTCTTGTAATAGATTATTTGACATATGGCGGAATCTACCGCGATGTTACGCTTACGGTTAAGGATAAGGCGCATTTTACGGATTCTTTCGTATATTCGATAAGACACGAGAACGGAACATATTCTTTATGCGTGGAAGATACATTGTCTGAATCAGGTGTGGGTGGAACCGTTACGCATGCTTTAACCGGTCCTGACGGAGCTGACATTCCGCTTGTTGCTGACAGAGTAGAGATTCGAGAGAAGAATTTCGTAATGTATAAGCCGATTCTTCCGCTTGAGTGGTCAATAGATACACCGATTCTTTATACCGTTAAGTCGATTCTTAAGATTGACGGTGTATTAAGAGATGAGAACGAGGTTCGTTTCGGCTTTAGAGAAGCGGTATTCAAGAATGACGGATTCTATCTTAACGGCAAGAGAATTAAGATAAGAGGTCTTAACAGACATCAGTCATACGCATATGTAGGATATGCAATGCCGAAGAGCATGCAGGAATACGATGCTAAGATTTTGAAAGAAGAATTACATGTAAATGCGGTACGTACTTCGCATTATCCACAGTCACATGATTTTATCAATAAATGCGATGAACTCGGACTTCTGGTATTTACGGAGTTCCCGGGCTGGCAGCATATAGGTGACGATGCTTGGAAAGATCAGGCACTTGTTAATGCCAAGGAGATGATTGAGCAGTACAGGAATCATCCTTCAATTATTCTCTGGGGTGTAAGAATTAACGAGTCTGTTGATTGCGATGAATTGTATGAGAAGACCAATCTTCTTGCACATAAGCTTGATCCTTCAAGACAGACGGGCGGCGTAAGATGTGATAAGAAGATGCATCTTCTTGAGGATGTATATACATATAATGATTTCGTTCATAACGGAGAGACAGTCGGTGCGGAACCTAAGAAGAAAATTACGAGCGATATGAATAAGCCGTATCTTGTAACCGAGTATAACGGTCATATGTTCCCGACGAAAAGTTATGATACGGTAGCGCACAGAACTGAGCATGCACTTCGTCACGCAAGAGTTCTTGATGCGGTTGCAAGTCATGATGATATAACGGGCTCATTCGGATGGTGCATGTTTGATTATAATACACACAGAGATTTCGGTTCGGGTGATCATATCTGTCACCACGGTGTAATGGATATCTTCCGCAATCCTAAGCTTGCGGCATCCATATATGCAATGCAGCAGGATGCCGATCCGATACTTACGATAAGTTCCAATATGGATATCGGAGAAGAACCGGAGTCGATTCGCGGTGAGGTATACGCTTTTACTAACGCAGATTCGGTTAAGATGTATAAGGGAGATACATTCATAACAGAGTTTAGTGCAGACAGCACGAAGTTCGTTAATCTTCCTCATGGACCTATAGAAATCGACGATTATGTGGGCGTTCTTATGAAGGAAGAGGGATTTAGCCCTAAGGTGGAAGAGCAGGTTAAAAGCATTTTGAATGCTGCTGCAAAGTACGGCCTTACAAGAATGCCGAAGAAGTACTTAAGAGTAATTGCTAAGCTTATAGTTGTTAATCATATGACCATGAAGCAGGCGGTTGACCTTTATGCCAAGTACATAGGTAACTGGGGAGATCGAGCGGCATCTTATAAGTTTGAAGCGATTAAGGATGGTAAAGTTGTTGCGACGGTTATTAAAGGTTCGGTATTTAAGCCTGTAATTAACGCCAAGGTTAGCCATAATGTGCTTCATGAAGAGCATACATATGATGTTGCGGCTGTTAGATTAACTTTTGAAGATGGACTGGGAAGCGTACTTCCTTTTGCCAACGATCCTGTTACCTTATCTGTTGAAGGCCCGCTTGAAATCATAGGACCTAAGACAATTACCTTAAACGGCGGTATGGGTGGAACATATCTTAAGACTATCGGTAAGACCGGTGAAGCAGTACTTACCGTAAGTTCGGAAGGACTTGAACCTGTATCGGTTAAATTCAGTATAAAGTAGGACATTTAATATATAAAAAGGAGAACTAAAAAATGAATGAAAAATTAGGAGTAAAAGGCAAGATAGGTTATGGAATGGGAGCGGTCGGAAAAGACATGGCTTATATGCTTTCCGCATCATATGTTCTTTATTATTTCCAGGATGTTCTTGGAGTTAATGCTGTTGCAATGGGTATTATATTACTCGTTGCAAGAATTTTCGATGCTTTTAACGATCCGATCATGGGTGTTATCGTTGCCAAGACCAAGACAAAATGGGGCAAGTTCAGACCATGGTTACTTATCGGTACATTAACCAACGCTGTTGTGCTCTTCTTAATGTTTGCATGTCCGCCAACCTTAGACGGTGCAGGTCTTACGGCTTATGCAGCAGTAACTTACATTTTGTGGGGTACAACATATACAATAATGGATATTCCTTACTGGTCAATGATTCCGGCAATTACCAAGGGCGGTAAGGAAAGAGAGAACTTATCTACACTTGCAAGATCATGTGCAGGCGCAGGTTCAGCTATTATATCTGTTATTACCATGATTGCTGTTAATGCATTAGGTAAGATGTTCGGCGGTTCTACAGCGCGTGAGATTGAAATCGCAGGTTTTAAGTATTTCTCTCTTGCAGTAGCAATTATCTTCGTTGTATTTATTATCGTTACCTGTATTACCGTTAAGGAAGACTCAACGGTTAATATTCAGACAGCATCCGTTAAGGATATGTTCAAGGCACTTTTAAGCAACGATCAGGCAATGGCTGTTGTTATTACTATTGTACTTATTAACTGTGCAATCTATACAACATCGAACCTTGTAATTTACTTTTTTAAGTATGACTTCGGCGGAACAGGCTGGTATAACAGCTACACGTTATTTAATACATTCGGTGGTGCAGTATCAATCCTTGCAATGATGATTTTATTCCCGATTATAAGAAAGTTCTTAAACTGCATTAAGATCTTTTTCCTGGCACTTTTCATGGCAGTTGCGGGATATGCGGTTTTACTTGCGCTTGCGTTTATTAACATGACCAATGTATTTCTTCTTTTTATACCGGGATTCTTAATCTTCTCGGCTAACGGTATGTTAACGGTACTTACTACAATCTTCCTTGCAAATACGGTAGATTACGGTCAGGTTAAGAACAATAGACGTGACGAATCGGTTATCTTCTCAATGCAGACTTTCGTAGTTAAGCTTGCATCAGGTGTTGCGGCATTTATCGCAGCAGTAGCACTTTCGGTACTTAACTTAAGCAACAAGGCAGTAACCGAAGCAGATCAGACATTTGATTTTTCGTCCGCAGTCGAGACAGGCACCAAGGTTGGTCTTAGAATGATTATGACAATCTTACCTGTAGTTCTTCTTGTTATAGCTGTATGCTACTTCAAGAATAAGTATAAGCTTACAGATGAGAAACTTGAGGAAATCAACAATCAGCTTAAGAATAACTAGATAAAAAGAGTATTACCGGAGGAATCCTTATGATTAAGGTTACTGATAATATATTTACGCTTAGTACATGCGATACGACTTATGGCTTTGCGCTTTTAGAAAGCGGCCATCTTGAGCATCTGTACTATGGACCGAGGGTTGAGAATCTTACGATAGCGTCCAAGTCACAGCAAGAGCTTGCCAACGGCAATTCAATTCAGTATTCTGCCGAGTTTCCGACATTATCGATGGAGGGAACCTGCTTCGAGTATTCGGGCGAGGGCAAGGGCGATATAAGAGAGCCGTTTATTGAACTTATCTATCCTGACGGTTCAAGAACAACGGATTTTGTATTTGATTCGTACGATATTTTGGATAAAAAGGCTGAGCTTACGACACTTCCGTCTTCGTATGATGAGAATAATAAGGCTAAATCGCTTGTTATTAATTTAAAGGACAAGAATCATGATGTTACCTTAAAACTTATCTATTCCGTATTTGAAGAATCAAACTGTATTACAAGAAGCAGTGTTCTTATTAACAATATGGATGAGAAGATTCGTTTAACCCGCCTTATGAGTACGCAGGTTGACTTTAACGAAGGCGATTACACGATGCATACCTTCCGCGGTGCGTGGACCAGAGAGATGGAAAAGTACGAGACGGCAGTGTCCGGTGCGCGTATAGTTAATGCGTCGTTTGCGGGAACGTCATCCTCTCGTGCCAACGCTTTTATAATGTTATCTCGTGGCGCAGTTTCGGAAGAATACGGCGAGGTATACGGATTTAATCTTATCTACAGTGGCAATCATTATGAATCCGTTGAAGATACAAGCTATCACAAGGTAAGATTACTTACCGGTATTAACCCGCAAGGGTTTGAGTTTGTGCTGGGTAAGGGTGAGGTATTCGAGAGCCCTGAGGCTGTAATGTCATATTCCGACAAGGGATTTACAGCGTTAAGCCATAATATGCATGAATTCGTAGAGCAGAATATTGTCCGCGGAGAGTGGAAGAATGCGTGGCGTCCCCTATTAATCAACAGTTGGGAAGCAGCATACTTTAAGTTTAATGAGAAGTCCTTATTGTCGCTTGCCAAGGCAGCAGCCAAGGTGGGGATAGAGCTTTTTGTACTTGATGACGGCTGGTTTGGCAAAAGAGATGACGATACATCATCGCTTGGCGACTGGTATGTCAATGAGAAGAAGCTTCCTCACGGCTTGGAGGGACTTATACATAAGATTAACGGGCTTGGTATGAAGTTCGGTATCTGGGTTGAGCCTGAGATGGTTAATGTTAACTCTGACCTATATAGAGCTCATCCTGAGTATGTTCTTGAGATTAAGGGCCAGGAGCACTCCGAGGGAAGAACTCAGAGAATCTTGGATCTTACGAATCCTGAGGTTTGTGATTATGTAATAGACTCGATGTCTAAGATATTCTCAATCGAGGGAATTACATATGTTAAGTGGGATATGAACAGAATCTTCTCTGATGCTTTTTCACCGTATCTTGGTGCAGAACATGAAGGCGAAGTGTTCCACCGCTATGTAATGGGCTTTTACCACATAATGGAAGTCTTGACGAAAAAGTTCCCTCATATATTGTTTGAGGGCTGCTCTGCCGGCGGCAACAGATTCGATCTTGGAATACTTTGTTACTTCCCGCAGATATGGGCATCGGATGATACGGACGCATTGTACAGAGTCCGCGCCATGACGAATTACAGTTACGGCTATCCTATGCGTACCTTATCTGCGCATGTATCAACCGTGCCGAACCATCAGACGCTTCGTATAACGCCGTTATCGACCAGATATAATGTGGCATCGTTCGGACCTTTCGGTTACGAGATGAATCTTTGCGACTTAAGTAAGGATGAGCTTGAGACGGTAAAAGCTCAGGTCGCTCAGTATAAGAAGTGGCGCGAGGTCTACTTTAACGGTGACTTCTATCGCGGAAGATGTGACAATTTCCATGAGTGGACGGTTGTATCCAAGGATAAGAAGCGTGCAATAGGACTTGTTATGCAGGAACTGAACATTGCGAATAACCCGAACCTTATATATAATGTAAAGGGACTTAAAAAGGATGCTACATATAAGTTCTATAATATTGAGGAGAAGATCAATATTCGTACGTTCGGAGATTTAATTAATACTGCATCACCTGTACATATCAAGAATGACTCTTTTATGCAGAGACTTCTTGCAAAATTTTATAAGATGCAGGGCGAGACGGAAGAATTCGTATTATCCGGCGAAGAGGCAATGCATAGCGGTATAAGACTTAAACAGGCCTTCGGAGGTGTCGGCTTTAACGAGAGAGTGAGACTCTTTACCGATTTCTCGTCTAGGTTATACTACATGGAAGAACAGGAATAAGTGTAGTTTTAGGGTTTTTAGGAGTATATAATGGGTACAAGTAAATTAAAAGCGAATCCTTTGGAGGGTAATATAATTAAGAATCTTGTTATATTTGCTCTTCCTGTAATGGGTGTTTCGCTTCTTCATATGTTATTTTCGAGCTTTGATACGATGGTAGTCGGCAAGTTCGGTCATCCGAACGCAATGTCGGCCATAGGAGCATCAGGTTCAATTATATGGTTACTTATAGGAAGTGTTATGGGATGCTCCGGCGGAGTGTCCATGGTGCTCGGTAATCTTTACGGACAGGGCGATAAGGGACGTATTAACAAGATGATTAATGCAATTCCTTTGTCTGTCGGATTTGTTTCGGTAGTTTTAGCTGCATTTGCAATCATTTTTGCAAAGCCTATTTTGGGAATCGTTAATTGTCCGGAAGAGATTCTTGACGGAGCTATGCTCTATTTTAGGGTTTATTTTTGCGCAGTTCCTTTTATGACTACGTTTAGCTTTCTAACGGCTGCGGTTCAGGCTAAGGGAGATTCTTTTACGCCGTTTATTATGCAGGTAGTATCCCAGGCAATTAACTTAAGCCTTAACCTTTTATTCGTAATCGTATTTGATATGAATTTATTGGGTGTTGCGTTAGGTACTGTATTTGCGCAGGCAGCAGCATTCTTCATGATGGTTCTATATCTTGCTAAGAATAAGGAAGAACTTCATCTTAGACTTAGGGAGATGAGCTTTTTTAAGGGAACCGGGGAAATCTGGAAGAAAGGTATTCCGGCATCCTTGGAAGGTGTTGCGTTGAGTTTATCGACGGTATATATATCCGCGCTTATCAATAAGTATTCGCCTGATGTTATTGCGGGCAATACTGTTGCGGATTCCATCGAAGGAATACTTATGGTAGCTTTCATGGGCTTTGAGAGCGGTGCGGTAGTATTTATATCACAGAATCTTGGCGCTAAGAACTTAAAGAGAGTACGTAAGTCATATGTTACAACAATGATATTTGTTGTCGGACTGTCTGAATTAATGGGTGCTGTAGTACTTCTGTTTGCAAAGCCGCTTGTAAGTTTATTTATTGATTCGACGATGGGCAATGCGGCGGTTATCGCAGAGGTTGCCGTTCATAAGCTTTTCTGTCTCACAATGCTCTACGGACTTTGCGGTACGATGAATTCCATATTCGGATGTATAAGAGGCTTACAGGATGCCAAGACACCGCTTATTATTTCGATTATTGCATCGGTTATCTTCCGTACAGCTTGGGTTGCGATCGTACCTGCCATGACCGGTAAGATTGAATCCATATATATGGCATTCCCGCTTACCTGGTTTATAAGTACAGTGCTTGGAATGATAGCTTTTGAATTCATATTTAAGAAAAGAAAAAAAGAATTGGAATAGACTTAATAATGAAAGCATAAGCTTTCAGGGGTTTTTAATATGGTTTCGCATGAAGAGATATTTTCGCCGAGAGAGGCCGGAAAAATCTTTGATAACATGAGCGACGGAGTAATACTTGTAGATGAAGATGCGTGTGTCGCATATTTTAACTCCGCTTCAAGAAAGATATTCTTTAAAGATGAAGAAGTTTTAAACAGAAGCTTTGAAGAAGCTTTTCTTTCCGATCCTTCAAATAAGGAGTTTAATAACTTCTTTTTTGAGATAATGAAGCATAATAAAAATGAGAAGAAGACACTTGTCTTTTATCTTCCTAACGGTGAAAAGCTCCACCTTCTTGTAGAAGTCTCAATGAAGAATGACGGAACATATCATGAAGAAGATGAATTTAAGGGCATGCTTATCATGGTTGAAGATGTAACGATTCACTACAGGCTTAAGACGGTTTCGCACGATTGTGCGCATATATTTGCATCACTTATAGTCGGAATATGCGTATATCTATCCGTATGGAGCTTGTGCAGGTTCTCGCTTGAGATTCCGCTAAAGGCTAAGCATTATACATATATGATAGAGGGAATCACACTTATTCTTTTCTTTGATATATGGCTATTTACGAGCTTTAAGATGGGCGATATCGGTCTTATGATCAATACGAAAAGGTGGAAGCGAAATGCCCTTGAGATTCTTATATTGGGAGCAATAGGATGCGGAGTGCTTTTACTTTTAAGATGCGGTCAGATATGGTTTAATATTCCAGGCAAATCTTATTTTATAGGAGGCTCATTCGGCGGCGCAAGAAGCTATCTTATAACTTCCTTCTTGCAGGAATTCCTTGCAAGAGGAGTAATACAGACCTCACTTAAATATATGCTGCAGGTTAAGCATCAGAGGGGACTTACGATATTTACGACATCGCTTTTATTCATGATGATGCATCTTCCGTTTGGATTTTTCTTTATGCTTGGAGCTTTTGCCCTTTCGGTAGTCCTTGGATTCATATATGAAAGACAGCAGGATCTCTACGGATGTGCGCTTTTACACTGGGGTGTCGGATATCTTGCCATGTGCCTATTCTATTAAAATAGAGAGAGTTTATTAATAATGTGAATAAACTATTGACAATTATGAACAAATGGGATATTATAAGAATGTAAATGAAAAATTTACGTTTTTCCCTTTATATATCCTAGAAATAAGGAACTCGTCTTTAGACGGGTTCTTTATTTTTTATCAAAGAAAATCCCCTGAAATCAAGACAAAACAAGGATTCTATAATTTTTAAGAAAAAGTAGTTGACATTGGGTGTGCATAATGGTATAAGTGTATTAAGGTGTTTAATACACTTAAGGCTTTAAGAAAGGAGTGATCAGATGATATCTGTGAATTTAAGAGATACGCGTCCGATATATGAGCAGATTTATGATTCGTTGCGCGAGCAAATCGTAAAGAACATCATTAAGCCGGACGAGAAACTCCCTTCGGTTCGAGAAATCGCCGCAGAGCTTTCTATTAATCCTAATACGATTCAGAGAGCATTCGGCCGACTTGAGCAGGAAGGATATGTATACACAGTATCGGGACGAGGCACTTTTGCTGCGGCAATCAACCTTCTTAGCCATCCTCGAAGAGAGGAACTTTTTTCAAAGTTTGATCATAACGTAAATGAATTACTTACTTACGGTGTGACAGGGGAGGAGCTTATGGAAAGAGTGCAACTTCTTTTGAAAGGAGGAAAAGGAAATGATTCGAACGAATGATTTGGTGAAGACGTTTGACGGATTTACAGCGCTTGATAAGGCGACGCTTCATGTTAAGAAGGGCTCGGTATACGGACTCGTTGGTCCTAACGGTGCGGGCAAGTCGACAATCATTCGAAGCATCACCGGTGTATATAAGCAGGATTCCGGGGAGATATTAATTGACGGACAGAAGGTATACGATAACAATGCCGTCAAGCAAAGAATGGCCTATATTCCTGATGATGTGTTCTACTATCATGTAGCGTCCTTGAAGGACATGGCGAAATTCTACGCTGATACGTATAAGACTTTTGATATGAATTATTTCATGAGTCTTGCGCAGTATTTCCCGAAGATTGATATGAAGAAGAAGATGAGATTCCTTTCCAAGGGTATGCAGAAGCAGGCAGCGTTCTGGCTTGCTATTGCTCAAAGACCTGAGGTACTTATACTCGACGAGCCGGTTGACGGTCTTGATCCTGTTATGAGACACCAGGTATGGAGTCTTCTCTTGAAAGAGGTGGCGGACAGAGGTGTTACGGTTTTGGTTTCCTCACATAACTTAAGAGAGTTAGAGGATGTGTGCGACCACGTGGGCATTATGGCTGACGGAAAAGTTATTTTAGAGTGTTCACTCGAGGACATGCAGGAGAATACTGTTAAGGTCCAGATGGCATTCGACGGGGAGATTCCGGATTTCAAGTCATTGCCGAACGTATTACATGCTACAACGACGGGAAGAGTTGTGAATTTAATTATAAAGGATCATGAAAAAAATGTTGTAGACATGCTTGCTAAGTACAATCCGATGTTCATGGAGACAATACCGCTTACGCTCGAAGAAATATTCATTTATGAGTTAGGAGGTACGAATTATGCTGCAAAAGATATCCTTATTTCGTAAAGCGATAGTTAAGCGTAATCTTATACCGCATATTATCGTTACCGCACTTCTCACGCTTGGATATTTGCTCAGCGGTCCTATTAGCTATTGGCGCGATTCGATTGATTTTAAAGAGATTGGATATGAGAACTTTGCAGATCTTTTATCCTCACGCGGTTACGGAGTTTACGAATATTGCAATCATTCGGGCAACCTTGAAGTAATTGTTATACTTGCTGCGGTTATGGCTTTTATCAATTTCTATTATCTTTTTGATAAAAGAACGGCACAGGCGTTACATGCAATGCCATTTACCAGATGCCAGCTTTTTGTAACAAGCTATCTTAAGGGACTTATGCCGATTGTGATACCGCCGCTTGTAACGCTTTTATGTTGGCTTCCGCTTGGAACCGAGAAGCTTACATTTCTTCCGGGACCGGGGGTATTGGTTCATGAATACCTGCTTTTTGTGGTAGGTGGAGTGATGCTTTACTCAATGGCGGTTTTGCTCAACATGATTTGCGGTGTATGGTACTTAGCACCGGTACTTTATGTGATTTTTAACTACTTGTACCTGTTACTTAAGGCAATAATGATGTTCGCTGCAAGCAGTGTTATTTACGGATTTACTTATGATTATTTGGATGTATTGACAGATCCAACCAAGAAAGACATGATATTCTCACCGAGAAGCTTCCTGATATTGGGATGCAGACCGGATGTAGAGTACATAGACATTAATACTTGTGCTTACACATATTCATACAGATTTTTATGGTATTTAATACCGATAGTGATTTTCACAGTACTTGCATTTGTTGCTTACCAGAGAAGACCTATTGAGAATACCGGCGATTTTCTTATTAAGCGCAGGCTTAAGACGTTCTTCAGCATCGGAATAACGGTATGTGCATCGGTAGTTGCCATTTATCTCATATTTGAGTTGCGTAATGTCAAAGTAAATTACAACAGACAGATATGGCTTAATGTCTTGATCATATTCCTGGTTGCGCTTGCGATATATATCCTCATAAGTGCATTGTTTGAGAAGACATTCGCAATAGTACGTCGTAAGATAGTATTTATTCCTGCGTTTATCGTAGCGGCTGTTATGAGTATATTCCTTGCAGGTTTGCAAACCGATGTTTTGGGAATCGGAAACCGCCTGCCTGAGGAGGACGAAGTTAAAAAAGCTTCGCTTGAAATATTCTATGATGGCTACAGATATTCTAATTTCAAGAACGACATCACGTCCGGTTCGGATAGTTATTCCGATTCGACGGATGTTGCAGAAGTTATAAAGATGCACAAAATGTTTCTTGATAATAAGGATTATGTACTTGAGACAAAGAGCGATTGCATATTGTATGTAACGGTACGATATCTTCTTAAAGACGGATCTGTTATGGTGCGAGCATATGATTTGCCGTTGCAAAGAAGCGATCTTAATGATGAGAATTCACTTTTGTCATACATCGATAAAAAGTATAACGATCCGACAACTGCATTTAATGATGTAATGGAAGGACGTGTTCCGGTCTACGCAGATGTCACTACATATGTATATGCCGATAATGTTGAGATGTTTGACGTTGAACTTGATGCGGAGTTGCTTCGGGAAGCGGTTAAGAAAGATCTTGCGGCAGGCAATTTAAGGCTTGTATATTATAATGCGGCCTGGTATTATAAAGACTCGCCGTACAGAGCAAAGTACAATGTCTATAATGCCGTACTTCGTATGAGATATAAAGGCGGTAAGAGATGGATGAACAACACCAGATACACGAAAGATGAATTCGGTACCGATATCTCGCCTGATTATTCAAGCGATGAACCGGCTGTTGAGATTACATTCTATATTACCGATAAAAGTGAGAATATCCTGAATTTCATACGTGAATCAGGTGTTCCGATTGAAGGTTTAACATTCTTCAATGATATGGAAGATGTAGAGTATCAATAATATAAAAAGCTGCAATGGATTAATCCGTTGCAGCTTTTCTAATATCATTGTATAAAAGTTCTTTTCACTATCTGTAGTCGCCCATAAAGAAGATTGCGAGTGTTCCCGGGCCCGAATGTGAACCGATAACAGGGCCGGTATCTGTTATAACGATATTTTCTATACCGAACCTTGCTTTGATCGTCTCTTTCGCAAATTCAGCATCTTCCATGCAATCGCCGTTACACATATATACTATATCGTTCTGGTCTCTGTAGGAGCCCATCTGCTTCTCCATAAGATCTATAAGTGAGAGAATTGATTTCTTACGTCCTCTTGCCATCCCGATACTTGTAAGATGGCCTGTGTTATCTGTATGAAGTAAAGGCTTGATATTAGCAAGTGTACCAAGAATCGCGGTACCCTTGCTTACACGGCCGCCTCTGTGAAGACAGTTTAAATCGTCCACTGTGAAAAGGTGAACTGCATGAAGCTTGATATCTTCAACATACTTTGCGGTTTCTTCCAAAGTATGACCTGCTTCTTTATACTTAATGGCCTTATGTACAATAAGACCTTCACCTGTTGAAGCAGCAAGAGAATCGATAACGATAATCTTTCTTGAAGGATCTTCTTCCATAATGTTGGCAGCGGCAAGTGATACGCTGTTGTATGTTCCGCTTAATTCGGAAGAAAAGGCAATGAAAAGGATATCTGTGTCCTTTTCTGCAAGCTCTTTTCTGAAGAATTCCTCAGCAATCTCAGGAGATGGCTGGGAAGTCGTCGGTGTGGAACCGTTACGAATTTTATTGTAAAACTCTGAAGCCAGTACAGTATGGTTGTCATCGTAAGTTGCGCCGTCTAAATTATAGGTTAACGATATATAAGGCACATCATATTTTTCATAGAATTCAACCGGTAAATCTGTAGTGGAATCTGTAAAAATTCTGAAGTCTCTCATATTGGTACTCCTTAACTTTTTGAATTCAATATACAATATATTAAATTCCCTATGCGTCATTATAGCAGATATTGTTTGATAATAAAAGCACAAAATATTCAAGAGACGGACATTTGTCCTTGCCGGAAAGATTATTTATAATAAGAAAGAATCGGAATACATTATATACAAAAAGTGGTATATAACTTCGTGTAAAACAACTACAAGTGGTGTGTTGCAAAACTCTGATTTCACTCGTATAATTAATTATGTCGGTGAAATAGGCGAAGTCCTCGTGAGGTTTCACCGTAAAGGTCACTCATTATGAGTGTGTAACTAAATATTAATTTATAATTTATTAAGGGGGACACGTATCATGTCATATGTAGACAGAGTGTTAGAAGCTACCAAAGCTAAAAATGCGAATGAGCCTGAATTCCTTCAGACAGTTGAAGAAGTTCTTAACTCCCTTCGCCCAATCGTTGACAACGATCCTAAGTACGAAGAGCATGCAATTCTTGAGAGATTAGTTGAGCCGGAGAAGGTTCATATGTTCAGAGTACCGTGGGTTGATGATAACGGTAAGGTACAGGTTAACAGAGGTTTCCGTGTACAGTTCAATAGCGCTATTGGACCTTACAAGGGAGGTCTTCGTTTCCAGCCTAACGTAAACTTAAGCATTATCAAATTCTTAGGTTTTGAGCAGACATTCAAGAACTCCTTAACAACACTTCCTATCGGTGGTGGTAAGGGTGGTTCTGACTTCGATCCTAAGGGCAAGTCAGACATGGAAGTTATGAGATTCTGCCAGTCCTTTATGAACGAATTATATAGATACATCGGTATCGATGTTGACTGCCCTGCAGGAGACATGGGTGTTGGTGGAAGAGAGATCGGTTACCTCTATGGTCAGTTCAAGAGACTTACAGGTAGATATGAAGCAGGTGCTCTTTCCGGTAAGGGTCTTGCATACGGCGGATCAATCGGACGTCCTGAAGCTACAGGATACGGCGCTGTTTACTATGCTGATGAGTACTTCAAGTCAATCGGCGGCTCATTAAAGGGCAAGAAGGTTTCCGTAACAGGTTTCGGTAACGTTGCTTGGGGCGCTTGCAAGAAGCTTACAGAGTATGGTGCAATCCCTGTAACTATTTCAGGTCCTGATGGATATGTTCTTGATGAAGAAGGTATCACAACTCCTGAGAAGATCGAGTTCTTACTTGAAATGAGAGCTTCCAACAGAAACGAAGCTAAGATGTATCTTGAGAAGTTCCCGAACGCTAAGTTCGTAGCAGGCGAGAGACCATTTGGTAAGGTTAAGGCTGATATCTACATGCCATGTGCAATGCAGAACGAGATCAGAATCGAAGAAGCTAAGCTTATCGTTGCTGAAGGAACAGCTAAGGACGTTATCGAAGTATCCAACATGCCTACAACTAACGAGGCTATGGCTTACTTACAGGACAATGGCATCACAATGCAGGCTTCTAAGGCTGTTAACGCAGGTGGTGTTGCATGTTCATCACTCGAAATGACTCAGAACGCTGAGCATCTTCCTTGGACACTTGAGGAAGTTGACGAGAAGCTTCAGAGAATCATGAGAGGTATCTTCCGTGCTTGCGACGAAGCAGCTAAGGAGTACAAGGTAACAACAAAGAACGGCAAGCCTAACTACGTAGCAGGTGCTAACCTTGCAGGTTTCAAGAAGGTTGCAGCAGCTATGATGGAGCAGGGTATTGTATAGTACTTTTGGTTAACAAAGTCATACATAATATACGCCGAGGGATTCTTCCCTCGGCGTTTTTTATTTACAAAAGTGCTCTAAAATGCTAATATCAGATGTAGGTAAAAGTATCTGAAGGAGGTTTAAGATATATGGCTTTTGATTCAAAAGATTTAAAGAACCTTGTTGATAAAGTAAGTGATACTTTAAGCGAGGCGGGAAGGAATTTAAGTGCTACAACCAAGACGGTTATAGATGTAACTCCGTTAACCTTAAAGCTTAAGGAGAAAGAAAGTTACTTAGAGAAGCAGTATTTTGAGCTCGGTATTCTTTATTACCAGGATCATGAGAAGGATGAGAATCCGGAATATGAACAGCTTGCAAGAATTACTGCAATAAGAGATGAGATCAAGGAAGTTCGTTCCAAGATCGCAGAGGTAAGAGGTAAGGAGACCTGCCCTTCGTGTGGTGAATACTTAGAAAAGGGGCATACATATTGTCCTCATTGCGGAACTAAGATTAAGGTTTGATTTTAAAGCGGAGCATATGCTCCGCTTCTTTTTTGCGACGATTTAATTAATCGTACATCCATTCTAATTCTTAAATATATATAAAGTTCTTTTTTCCTATTTACAAGCGTAAAAAAACGCTGTATAGTATGACTTATCTTAAGACGTTGCTTTGCATAAGCTTCGTTTCAATTCCTGTTTTCGGGAGAGTTTTTCCATATTTTTTTATTGTAGTGTCACTCTATGTACGGAGTAAGTGTACGCGGCTTAGGGTAATTCTATCTTTAATTGATGAAAGGAGTAAAAGGATGAAGGAGATTTTTGAACAGTATGGAGGAGCAATTATTACGGTTGTGGTAATACTTGCATTGGTGAGTATAATAAGTCTTTTATTACAGCCTGATGGAGTTGTGTATGCTGCATTAAGCAAACTAGTAACCGATTTTGCCAACAGCGCAGAAAAAGCAGCAAAAATCGGAGCGGAAGTCTTAATATGGATGCGATAATTGAAAACCCAAAGGATTTGTATGGTCCGCTTTATGACTTGATTATTAATCCACAGATTACTGACATAGATATATGTAACAGAGAAGTGTTTTTTACGGATATAGAGGGGCGGAGGATCAGGCTTAAAACGTCTTTAAAACGGGAATTTGAGCTTCAATTCTGCATGAAGATAGCGAATCTTATGCAGAAGAACTTTAACAAGATGAATCCTCTTCTTGAAGCGGAGACAGACACTCTTAGAATAAGTATACTTCATGAATCGGTGAGTATGGGTGGAAGAAGTATATCTATAAGGAAGTCGCTCCCTGAGAAGAGATATACAGCATCTGAGGCTGTAGAAAGCGGACTATTCAGCAATGATACATATGATTTTCTGACAAAAGCAGTTAAGGCAGGACAGAATTTTGTGATTTGCGGACAGCCGGGGGCAGGTAAGACTGAACTTGCAAAATTTCTTGCATCTCATATTGATAAGTCTGAAAGGGTTATTACGATTGAGGACAATCTTGAGTGGCATTTAAAAAAGCTTAATCCTGAGGCGGATATTGTGGAACTTAAGGTTGAACGTGAGGAAGGAAGGGGCTTTTCTTATCATGATGCTATTAAAGCATCGCTTCGCCAGAATCCGAAGTGGCTTATGCTTTCGGAGACGAGGGGAGAGGAAGCGAAGTACTTAATTGAAGCCTGGTCCACGGGGATTCACGGTATAACAACAATTCACACAGATGATGCGGAGAAGATACCGGAGAGAATTCTTACAATGATAGGTAATCCGAACGATGTAAGAAGACTTGAGAATCAGATATATAACGAGATAGATATAGGAATTCTTATTGCACGGGTTAAGGATGAGCGAAGAGTAACGAGAAGAGTTATATGGCAGCTTAAGTTATTCTATAGAGAAGGCGGTGCGAATAGGAGCCTGTCACTTGTCGATAACGGACGCGATTGTTTCAATATGTTAAGTTCTAAGGAATATGAGATTATAAGAAGAAAAGGGATAATGCTTTGAAAGATTGGGAAAATAAGAGGAAAGCCTTAGTTAAAAGCTTGCCGGTTATTGCAATTCTGATTGCAGGAATTCTTGCATTAAATACAATATGTGGTGGCTCCGCTTCATTTGTTGCAATAGATGTTGCAGTTGCCATAATTATCGGGATATACATATCGCATAAGAAATCCGTCGAACAATATAATGTCGTTAAGTTTCAGGATGCCTTCGATTATATGGAGCAGTTTTCATTTGCCTTTCTTAGGAGAGGACAGATAGAGGAGGCGTTAAGTGAAACAAGAGAGCTTTTTGGTGATGGGAAGATGAGAGATACTCTTAAAAACGCATTGTTGTATCTTGAGAGAGGATATGATATGGAGGGCAGACGTAAGGCACTTTCTTATATAGAAAAAGAATATCCGACAGCTTTAATAGTTAAGCTTCATGATTATATGGTTAGGGCTGAAAGTTATGGTGGCGATGTAAGACGGGCTGTATCAATCTTAAAGAAAGAACAGTATGCCAAGAAGCTTTCAATGTGGGAATTTGCGAAGGAACTTAAGGTTAAGAGGAAAAATTGTATATTTTCATGTGTTGCAGGCGGAATAATAAGTGCGATAATGACATTTCTTGCACCTGACAGAGAAGCACTGTCGGGAAATATTGTATATCAGGCGGGATTATTGTTCTTCTGTGTAATGTCGTGTCTTGTTATAGCCTTTTCGTATAGGAAGACTGTTGTTGATCTTCTTGCCGATAAGAGGATGTATTCGGATGAAGAAATAAGGGATAAGCTTAAAAGATATATATCCGGGAAGGGGTTTTTAAGCAAAATAATGCTTAAAAAAGTGATAGGGCAGGAGATGAGATTTGCTTTTACGGAGTGGATTCTATCGGTTACTTTACTTCTTGAGACGCATAATGTTGATGGAGCAATCGAGGAGAGTCTTGAGACCTCACCATACTGTATGAAACCTTTCCTGATGGAGTTCGTGGATAAGGTTCATGAGAATCCGGGAGAGGTTACTTCTTATGTGGGATTTTTGGAGGATTTCTCGTTCCCTGAAGTGAGATCCTCTATGAGATTGTTGTATTCCTTGTCTATCGGAACGGTTGAATCCGTGGAGGGTGCGATAACACACTTAATTGAGCAAAACAGTAATTCCCTTAAAAGCCTGGAGAATGAGAAAAAGGACTTAAGGCTTGCGGGACTGAATATGTTATTTATGCTTCCGGTGGTTATTACATCGGTAAAGCTTATAACAGATATGTCGGTAATATTGTTATATTTCATAAGCAGAATATAAAGGAGAAATCATGCAACAGATAGTAGAAGGAATGATTGCAATGATATTTCTGATGCTGTTTCTTGTTATGGGAATAGATCTTATCAGAGTTGAAGTGGATTGCTGCAATGCAAGAGAGTTCCGGAATACAGTGATTATGGCGATGGAAAACTCGGAATTTGACGAGGGTGTAATAAGAGAATGCTTTAATAAAGCGAAAGAAAACGGGTATGCTCTTACAGTTACGTTTCACTATCTTGACGGAGAAAGGGCTACTGTAAGTGACGGAAGATTCTATGCTAAACAAAAGACGATACTGATAGCGGAAGTAAAACTTGAGTATAAATTGGTCGTCCCGATACTTAGAAGCGAGATTATTAAGAAAACAGAAGCGGTAACGTGTTAGGAGTTTTATGGAACTTATAATTAATGAATATGGCATGGGAGCACTGTTTCTCGGAGTGGCTCTTATGCTCATAAGGATTGTGACTATGGTAATGAGCTTAATATAGATAAAGAACTAAAGAAAGATAAGAGGACTATGGAATGAAAGATATAATAAGTGAATATGGGATGCTTATTCTGGCTGCTTTTGCAGGCGTTGCAACGGTATCGATTAACATGATGTTGTTTTTCGGACCTTTAAAAGAAGAACTTATGATGGTGGTGTCTTCATTATGAAAGAGATAATAAGAGTAATGGGGACCGGAATATTAAGCGTTATAATTGCAACCATTTTTCTGAAAATTGCAGTCAATTATGATGGTTCGCTCGTGGATAAGATAGGTGAATCCGGAAAAACACGCCTCGAAGAAATGGTTGAGACAACATCTTATCCCGGTGTTAAAGTGGTTGATCCTGCAGATAATATAGAAGTTTATTTTGGGAATACCGTGCTTTTTACCGGGCAATTATATTCATTACACGGAATAATTTATGCGTCAACGGACAAGGGAGAGATGCTTAACATAACTTTTGAAGGCGTATGCAGTGAAAAAGGGAATGTGCCCGTATCTTACGATCCGGATAGCGGGTATATAACCTTTATGACACCGGGCGTATACAAGGTTTTGATGACTGTAAGAGATGAAGTCTATGAAATGGATATCCCGGTAAGCGGAAGGTGGAATTAATGAAAGTAGTTTGCTTTGGTACGGGAACTTTTCTTCTTGCTGTCATTTTGCTTAAACTTATTCTTGTAATGGGTATTCCTTATGTTAAAAACGAGGAGCTTTTCTATGCGAGCGAGCTTTCGGTAAAAAAGACATTTAAGGAGCTTCAGGAGGGTGAGGCAAAAGATGCGAAGAATCAAATTTTAATAAATACCGGTAAAATTTTAGAAGTTATCAACGGTTTAATTGTGGATAATGTGGATTACGATGTTCAAAACAAATTTTTAACAGTTGAGATTCGATATCGTTATATCATGCCTACGGGTCAGGTGCGATATGCCATCATAAAGAGGAGAGTGACGGTTAATGAATAGAGGGAAAATTATTATAAATAGAAATATCCTGGGACTTATTCTCACATTGTTTATCTGCATATATGCTTTTGCCGCAGAATATGTAATTGCATCATCCGGCGAAGAGAAGGAAGATGAGCCGGTTAAATATAAACAGACGGTGCAATGGGTGAATCATACTTTTCTTATCGATAAAGAGAAATCGGAGCATTATTACCATAAGTCGTTTGGGCAGAGAGAATACTACGTTGCGGAAGGGGAAGTATTTACCTATACATTTCCTAAATGGATAAAAGGAGCAGGAACATATGAAACGGAAAAGGCGTGGCTTAACGGAGTAGAACTGACGGATCTTACGTCGATAAGCTATGTTGTAACGGGTGAAAATACCATAAAATATTACGCATACAATGATTATGACGAATATACAATAAGTTACGATGATATTGATGATAAGTATAAGGTGTTTGAAAGTTACAGGTTTAGCAGTAAACGTTGTGAGCCGATTACATGGCGAATTGATTTAAATAAGGCGTCCGGCTATAAAGTTGTAAAAATAGTTTATTGTAAAGAAGAGTTTCCGGTACAGGAAGAGATAGTAACTGATTACATGGGCGGGTTTATGATGAAGGTGTATTTGAAAAAGGTTAAGGCGGAGGATACAACAGCGCCTGAAATAAATGCCGGTGATGTATTCTTTCCGTTAAATGCGGCAAACAGGGGGATGCTTACATACAATTATTTGCTGAATCTGTTTTCGGCAAGCGATAACTTTGACGGCGCGCTGCCGGGACATACAGAAGCAGCCGAGAGCGGATACTATATCGAAGGCTATAATGAGAATTTGTTTTTAAGTGCCTCAGGGGAGACGGTTATACCGATAGTAATAGTTGCAGTTGATAAAGCGGGGAACAAAGGAGAAAAGATCGTAAACTGTTATATAATAGATACTTCGCCAAGACATCGTGGAGAAGGCAGAAAGAAGGCATACAGATTTTCAAACTGCTAATTGTTACAAAAGTGCTACATGGTTTAACAATATTGTAAGCTATGATTTGATTTTATTCATAATAAGCGGTAAAAAGGCATTCGGTGTGCAGTCCGAATGCCTTGCTCAAGTGTAAAACAAAACAAAAAATATATAAAAAATTGGAGGAACTCTACTTATCTGAAAGTAGAGTTATGAAAAAGATACTATTATAGTACAAATACCTTGTGAAATCCACGTGTTACGTATGTTACGATTTGTTTAAACAAATATTAAAACTTTATGAACCGGAGAAATAAAAAAGATTGATATTATGCTTTAAGCATTACACATACTATGCTATAATCTTTTGGAGGGCTAGCAAAATAAGTAATTATGCGAGGGGTAATGTGTTATGTATGATTGTATAGTTGTGGGGGCCGGCATCGCAGGTTCGGTGGCGGCAAGAAAGATTGCGGAGAAGGGCAAGAAAGTTCTTATCATAGAGAAGCGAAATCATATTGCGGGTAATTGCTATGATTGCCCTGATGAGAATAATATTCTTATTCATCTTTACGGACCGCATATTTTCCATACAAATGTAGAAAGAGTATATGAGTTTTTCAGCAGGTTTACGGACTGGTATGACTTTAGACATAAGGTGGTGGCGAACGTACACGGAGAACTTATTCCGGTTCCCTTTAACCTTAATACGCTCCGCAAGGTATACGGCGAAGAAGAAGGCGGAAGAATTGCCGATAAGTTAATCGCAGAATACGGATACGGCAGCAGAGTCCCGATAATGAAGCTTCGTGAGAATAAGGATGAAAGCATAAGAAAGATTGCGGACTATGTATATGAGAATATTTTTTTAAGATATACCATGAAGCAGTGGGGTCAGACACCGGATCAGATTTCGCCGGATGTTACGGCAAGAGTTCCGATTGTAATCTCGGAAGATGACGGATACTTTGCGGATAAGTATCAGGGTTTACCGAAGAACGGCTTTACACCGATGATTGAGAAGATGCTCGACCACGAGAATATAAAAGTGCGCCTTTCTACAGATTGTAAGGAGGTACTTTCATTTAAAGACGGTAATGTATTTTTTGAAGACATGCCATACAGTGGTTACGTTATATATACAGGTGCCATTGATGAGCTTTTTGGCCTTAAGTACGGAAGACTGCCGTATCGCTCTCTTGATTTTAAATTTGAGCATTATGACAAAGATGACTTCCAGGGACATTCCGTAGTTAACTATACGGTGTCCGAGGATTATACAAGAATTACGGAGTTTAAGCACCTGACCGGGCAGAAAGACGGCAACGGTACAACGATAGTTAAGGAGTATCCTTTTGCCTATACGGGTAAGGAAGGCGAGATTCCTTATTATTCGATTGCAAATGATGAGAATAATGCACTGTATGCAAAGTATAGAGATGAAGCAGAGAAGTATCCTAATCTTAAGCTTCTCGGAAGACTTGCCGAATACAGGTATTATAATATTGACGCCATAGCCGATAAGGCAATTGATATGGCGGAATCTATCAGTTAGGGAAACGTGGGAGGAAAATGAAATGAAATTATTATCGATAGCAATTCCTTGCTATAACTCTGCGGCGTATATGTCACATGCCATAGAGACTCTGCTTACCGGTGGAGAAGATGTGGAGATAATAATAGTTGATGACGGTTCAACAAAGGATAATACCGCAGATATAGCGGACGAATATGCTGCAAAGTATCCGAGCATTATCAAAGCCGTACATCAGGAAAACGGCGGACACGGTGAAGCTGTCAATACCGGTATAAGAAATGCAACCGGACTTTACTTTAAGGTGGTTGACTCGGATGATTGGGTTGATACGGATGCGTATAAAGAGATTCTTGACGCGCTTCATAAGATAGTTGAAGGACCGGAGACTGTAGATATGGTACTTGCCAACTACGTCTACGAAAAGGAAGGCCAGAAGCATAAGAAAGTTATGCGTTACGATGACGTTGTTCCGGTAAGACGGATTTTTACATGGGATGATTGCGGAAGATTTAAGAAAGGTCAGTACATCCTTATGCACTCGGTAATCTACAGAACCGAGCTTTTAAGAGAATGCGGACTTAAGCTTCCTGCACATACATTCTACGTGGATAATCTTTTTGTATATGTTCCGCTTCCGCATGTTAAGAAGATGTATTATATCGATGTTGATTTCTATCGATACTTTATAGGAAGAGACGATCAGTCGGTTAACGAATCGGTTATGATTAAGAGAATAGATCAACAGATCAGAGTTAATGAGCTTATGGTTGAGGCTGTGGATCTGTTTCAGATTAAGAACCCTAAGCTTAGAAGATATATGTTCAACTACCTTGAGATTATAACGGTAATTACAACCATTATGCTTATTCGTTCGGGTACTGAAGAGAACCTTGAAAAAAAGCGCGACCTTTGGACGTATCTTAAGGAATATGATATAAGACTTTTCCATAAGTTAAGAAACGGAATAATGGGCCGTGTTATGAATCTTCCGGGAAGAGGCGGAAGAAAGATATCGGTTGCTGCATATAAGATTTCACAAAAAATCGTCGGATTTAACTAATTTTTATATGACGAAAAATCCTTTGCCATATAGCAAGCGGTGTGATATAATTGTAAAGAATTTTTGTCGGATTCGACCGTTCGTATAAGCGAGCGGTCGATTCTTTGCGAATTCTAATAACGAAATCTCTATTCGTAAGAAATGAGAAAAAAGTGAGGTAGAAAAAATGAAGAAGAGTAGAGGAGCCCTTGTCCTCATTCTTTGCTTGGCACTTCTTGTATGCACAAGCATATTCGGAATGAAGATTATAAAGGGTACAGCTGCTTCAACTACGAGCAGCGGAGATGCTATGAAGCTCGGTCTTGGTCTTGACCTTGCCGGCGGTGTCAGCATCACTTATGAAGTAGTAGGCGAGACTCCTACAGCAGAGCAGTTAAGCGATACTGTATATAAGTTACAGCAGCGTGTTACAACAGCATCTGATGGAAGTATTACCGAAGCCCAGGTATATTCAGAGGGCGGTAACAGAATTACAGTAGATATCCCGGGTGGAAGCTCAGCATTATTTGAAGAGCTTGAGAAGCCGGGTAAGCTTGAATTCAGAGACGCAAACGGCGAAACTCAGTTTACAGGCGATGATATTGCAAATGCTTCAGCAACAACACAGCAGAATCAGACTACAGGCGCAGTAGAGAATATCGTTGTTCTTACTCTTACAGAGGAAGCAGCAGAGAGATTCTATACATTTACAAGCGCACATGTGGGTGAAGTTCTTGCTATTTATTATAATGATGAAGAGCTCAGCGCACCTACGATTAAGGCAGCTATCTCCGGTGGAGAAGCAGTTATCTCCGGTATGGAAGATAAGAAGGCAGCAGAGAATCTTGCCTCCTTTATTCGTATAGGTACCATTGATCTTGAATTAAAGGAATTACGTTCACAGGAAGTATCCGCAACACTCGGTGGTTCAGCACTTTCCAACAGTATTAAGGCTGCAGGTATCGGTCTTTTACTCGTAATGCTTTTCATGATTGTTATGTATCTTGTACCGGGCTTTGCTGCAGCAGTTGGTCTTGCAATATACACAGGACTTACAATGCTTGCACTTAAGGCATTCGGTATTACGCTTACATTACCTGGTATTGCAGGTATCATCCTTTCAATGGGTATGGCGGTTGACGCTAACGTAGTCGTATTCGCGCGTATCCGTGAGGAGATTGCATCAGGCAAGAGTGTAATTACATCAATGAAGAGCGGTTACAAGAAGGCTTTATCCGCAGTACTTGACGGTAACATTACAACACTTATCGCAGCAGTTGTCCTTGGCGTATTCGGTTCGGGTACAGTTAAGGGATTTGCATATACATTCGGTATCGGTATCGTAGTATCCATGTTTACTGCCCTTGTTGTTGTTAAGTTCCTTATGCAGGCACTTTACGCACTCGGTCTTCAGGATGCTAAGTTCTACGGACAGCAGAAGGAAAGAAAGACAATTGACTTCCTTTCCAAGAAATATATCTTCATTGCAATTGCAGTTCTTGTTATTGCAATCGCAGGTATTGTAATGGGTATCAACAGAGGCAACGGCAACAGAGAGCTTAACTACAGCCTTGACTTCGTAGGCGGTACATCAATTACAGCTGATTTTGGCAAAGATTATACTCAGGAAGAGATTGAGAATACAATCGTTCCTGTTATAACAGATGTTATCGGCAAGAGCGCTGTTCAGTCCCAGAGAGTATCCGGAACCAATGAGATCGTTCTTAAGACCAACATGCTTACGGAAGATCAGAGACAGGCAGTTAAGAGCGCTATCATTGAGAAGCTTAATGTAGATCCTGCAACAATTGAATTCGAGACAATCAGCGAGATCGTAAGTTCTGAAATGAGAAGCGATGCATTAAAGGCAGTTGCTATTGCACTTGTTCTTATGCTTATCTATATCTGGTTCAGATTTAAGGACTTCAGATTCTCTGCAAGTGCTATTCTTGCACTTGTACATGACGTACTCATCGTACTTGCAAGCTATGCAATCGTAAGAGTAGCAGTAGGTAACACATTTATCGCAGTTATGCTTACAATCGTAGGTTATTCAATTAACGCGACAATCGTTATCTTCGACCGTATAAGAGAGAACCTTGCAGGTTCTAAGTCAAGAGATCCTGAAAGACTTGCAGAGATTGTTAACAGAAGTATTACACAGACTCTTTCAAGATCGATCAATACTTCACTTACGACATTTATCATGGTATTCTTCTTATTCATTATGGGTGTTACATCCATCCGTGAATTTGCATTACCGTTAATGGTAGGTATCGTTGCAGGTGCTTATTCTTCAGTATGCTTAACAGGTGCTTTATGGTATCTTATGAAGGCTAAGAAGAATAACTAATATCGAATAGAGAATTGATATAATAAGAACCGCATATTATGTGCGGTTCTTTTTTTATTGCTATAAATATTCAGATATGTTAAAATTTCTAACAGGATTATGCGTATTTAAAAAGGGGGGTTTTAGATGATTTTCGTTAAGGCGGAAGATTTGAGGCCGGGTATGCGAGTGGCTAAGCCGATCTATAATAAGATGGGTGTACTTCTTTATGACAGGGAGAATCCGCTTACCGCACAGGGAGTTACTTCTGTACAGAATTTCGGACTTATCGGATTATACATACTCGAACCGGCAGAGCCTGCGCCGCCGATTACCGAAGAAGAGATTGAATTTGAGAAGTTTCAGACTATCTATATGTTCCGTATCAAGGATATTATGGATAGCGTGCTCGGGGGCAAGAAGCCGGAAGGTATTAATCTTCTTATAGATACGATTATTAAGCGATACGGTTCGCTTGATCATAGATTTGCATTTAACCAGAACTTAAGAACACCTGAAGACTATCATTATAAACATTCCCTTAACGTGGCCATTCTTTGCGCCATGATTACATCCAAGCTTAATCTTAACATGGAAGCGCGTCGCGGCGTTGTAGCAGCAGCCCTTCTCCATGATGTAGGAATGTTGTCGGTTCCGAAGATCCTTATGGAGAAGTCGGAATCAGAGCTTACGGAACAGGATCTTAAGACCTTATCCAATTGCTTACAGACAGGATATCAGTTATTGGGACCGGAGAGCAATCTTTTCGATCTTCCGAATATATGTCTTAAGGTACTTTCACAGACGAGCCGGTTTTATTATTCGCCGAAGTTTCCTCAGGATCAGACGATTAAGTGGACTGTTAATTCGAGAATACTTCAGGTTGCCAACGCTTTTGATAACTTAACTGCAATGAATCTTAAGCATGAACCGGTATCGGAGATAGCTGCTTTCAGATATTTGGCAGAGTATCCTGAATACTATGATGATAAAGTTGTTCAGGCATTAACCGAGTGCATCAGAATCGTTCCTAAGGGATGCTGCGTTGAACTTTCCAATGGTGAAAAAGCGCTTGTTGTTACAGCCAACGAGAGCAATTTCATGGCACCTATCGTATTGCAATTCTCGGACAACAAGCTTCTTGATCTTAGCAATCCGATAATCTCAAGTACACATCAGATAGTTGATGTTATGAGAACCATGGATAACCGTATTGAAGTTGATGAGGATACGGTTAAGCAGTTTGTTGCCGATGATCATCTTACAAGTCAGCTTGCAAAAATAACCGAGAGATTAAAAAAACATTAATAACCCCTTGCATTTTAGAATGATTTGGGGCAATATATTTTAAGATGTATTTTTAGATATATGGAGGAAAATACTATGTCAGACGAGAAACAGTGCGCATCCGCGGGAAGTTGCGACAGAGAATCTTGCGAAGGTTGTCCTTCGGCTAACGGCGGAGCACCTGATTTTACAGAAGAGCTTAATGCTTATTCGGAAGTTAAGCATGTTATTGGAATCGTCAGCGGAAAGGGTGGCGTCGGTAAGTCATTCGTTACAGCAGCACTTGCATCAGCAATGCGTAAGGCAGGACATGAAGTAGGTATTCTCGATGCGGATATTACAGGTCCGTCCATCCCTAAGATGTTCGGTGTTAAAGGACCGACAACAGGTAATGAGATGGGAATTATGCCGGTAGTTGCAGAAGACGGAACCAAGATTATGAGCCTTAATCTTCTTGTTGATGATGAGGAGTCACCGGTTGTATGGCGTGGCCCTGTTCTTGCAGGAACGGTTAAGCAGTTCTGGCATGATGTATGCTGGGGCAATGTAGATTATATGTTTGTTGATATGCCACCGGGAACAGGTGATGTTCCGCTTACGGTATTCCAGTCACTTCCTGTTGACGGAATAGTTATCGTTACATCTCCGCAGGAATTGGTACAGATGATAGTTAAGAAGGCCGTTAATATGGCTAACATGATGAATGTACCGATTTTAGGCGTTGTTGAGAATTATAGTTATATCAAGTGTCCGGATTGCGGCAAAGAGATTAATATATTCGGAAAAAGCAATATTGAAGAAGTTGCCAAGGCTTCTAATATGGAAGTATTGGGTAAACTGCCTCTTGATCCTTCTTTCGCAGAGAAGGCTGATTGTGGTCGTTTCTTTGATCTTGATATTGATTATCTTACAAAAGCATATGATGCGCTTAAGGCGTTATAATTAGAAGCACCCAATTTATTGGGTGTTTCTTTTAAGGCTTATATTAAGAGGTTATGGGAGCTTATATAAGCAATATATAAAAAATGGAGGGAATTATTATGCAAGAGAAGACAACCGCTCAGAAGCTGATTTTGGGTCTTCAGCACGTGCTGGCAATGTTCGGCGCAACCGTATTGGTACCTGCATTAACAGGTCTTAATACATCAATCACACTTTTTTGTGCAGGTGTGGGAACACTTATATTTCATGGAGTAACTAAGAGAAAAGTGCCTGTATTCCTAGGTTCTTCATTTGCTTTTATGGGCGGTATATCCGCAATTTTGGGTGATGCCAGAATGGGTGACCCTGAGTTTCTGGAAAGACTTGCAGCAGTTAAGGGGGCACTTATTATAGCAGGTCTTGTATATGTAATATTTGCCGGACTTATTAAGGTTATCGGTTATGATAAGGTAAGCAAGCTTTTACCACCGATCGTAACAGGACCTATCATTATTGTTATCGGTTTAAGATTAAGTGCAACAGGTGTATCAAGCGCATTCTACCGTGATGGTGCTTTTGAACCGAAATGCCTTATCGTAACCGGAGTAGTACTCCTTGTTGTTATCGGATTTTCAGTATTTGCTAAGGGAATTCTTAATCTTATGCCGATTCTTTTCGGTATTATCGCAGGTTATATCGTATGCGGTTTCCTTGGATTTACAGACTTCTCAGCAGTAGCTAAGGCTGACTGGCTTGCATTTACGGATAAGGACATTATCGCACAGGTTATCTGCCTTCCTACATTTAAGCTTGATGCAATCCTTGCACTTGCACCGATTGCACTTGTTACACTTGTTGAGCATGTAGGCGATATCACAACAAACGGTGCGGTAGTAGGAAAGGATTTCATCTCCGACCCGGGTGTACATAGAACAATCCTTGGAGACGGTCTTGCAACAGCATTCGCAGGCTTACTCGGTGGTCCTGCCAATACAACATACAGCGAGAACACCGGTGTTCTTGCGGTTACCAAGAATTACGATCCTTCAATCATCAGAATTGCAGCAGTATTCTCAATTATCCTTGGTGTATTCGGTAAGATCGGCGGAGTTATTACATCAATTCCGGGACCTGTAACCGGTGCTATCTCAATCGTATTATACGGTATGATTTCTGCGGTAGGTGTAAGAATCTTAATCGGCCAGAGAGTTAACTTGGGAAACAGCAGAAACTTAATGATAGCAGCACTTATCCTTGTAATCGGTATCGGATGTGATTCAATCCCGATTGCAGGAACAGTGACAATTTCCGGACTTGCGCTTGCGGCAATCTTAGGAATCGTATTGGCACTTGTTCTTCCTGAAGGAAAGGATGCATATCTTTCAAAAGATGAAACAGTTTAAAGAAAATAATACCTCTAAAGGGAGACCAAGACTTTGCGTCTCCCTTATGGGGGAAAATATAGAAGATATTAGAATAAAAGCGCAAAAGATTAAGGAATCGCCTGCGGATATATTAGAGCTTCGTGCGGATTATTACAGGGGTGATATATATAAGGATCTTTCTGCGGTTTTTTTGGCTTTAAGAGAAGCTTTTGACCGGGAGATTATATTTACCTTAAGAAGCGATGAAGATGGCAAATTCGGCGATTTATCGTTTGAGGCGGCAAAGCAGGTTATTAAGGAAGCAGCATCATCGAAGAAAGCTGATTATATTGATGTTGAATACGGGCTGGTAAAAGACTGCCCCAAGTTAATAGATGATATTAGGAAAGATACTTCGGTTATCTTATCGGAGCATGTATATAATGATACTTTTACAGCAGATTCCGTATACGACAGATTAAAAACTCTTTCGGAATATAATGCGGATATGGTAAAATACGTAATAATGCCTGATAGCAAAAACGATGTTATGCAGCTTATGGAAGGCGTTATAAGATTCAAAGAAGATTGCCCTGAAGTACATGTAATAAGTCATGCAATGGGTGAAATCGGTATTATATCAAGACTCTCCGCAGAACTTATCGGAAGTGAGATTGCTTTTGCGGCATTAGATGAAAAAAGCGCTTCGGGGCAGATAGAAGTCGGCATGATGAGAACCTGTCTTGACGGTATTCATGAGCAGCTTGAAAGTGAGGAATAAAATGGCTAATAAGAGAATTGAAAACGAGGCGGTTGATAAGCTTTTTGATGCCGTGCTTGCACTTAAGACAAAAGAAGAGTGTTATGGTTTCTTTGAGGACTTATGTACAATCAATGAGATTCTCGATATGAGTCAGCGTATAGAGGTTGCTTCTCTTCTTCGTAAAAAGTGCGTCTACCAGGAGATAACGAAAAAGACCGGTGCATCTACCGCAACTATAAGCAGGATTAACAGGAGCCTTAATTACGGTAATGATGCGTATAACCTGATATTGGACAGAATAGAAGATTAGTGATTAAAAGGTCGGTACAAAAGTACCGACCTTATTATTATGAATTACAATCTATTATGCTGATTTTACTTCCTGCCGGGACTGACTTGGTAATAAAAGCATTGGCACCGATGATACTGTTTTCACCGATAACGGTATCACCGCCAAGTATTGAGGCACCTGCGTATATGGTAACGTTATCTTTGATTGTCGGATGCCTCTTTTTGTTAGACAGTGTGTGCCCGCCGCTTGTTGATAAGGCACCTATGGTTACGCTTTGATATATCTTAACGCTATTACCGATAACCGAAGTCTCACCTATTACGATTCCAGTTCCATGGTCGATGAAAAAGCGCTTTCCGATAGTTGCACCCGGGTGAATATCAATACCCGTCTTGGAGTGGGCATACTCTGTCATAAGACGCGGAAGAAGCGGGACATCAAGAAGATACAGTTCGTGAGCAAGTCTGTTCGTCGTTATGGCCATAAGTCCCGGGTAGGCGAGAATAATTTCGTCAAGGCATTTGGCTGCAGGGTCACCGTTATAGATTGCAAGAAGATCTTCTTCTATGTAATCGCGTATAACAGGTATTTTTTTGAAAAGCTCCTTGCATATATGATAACTTTCTTCTCTTCTTGATGCTTCCGACATCGAATTGGTGAGTGGACCGAAATCCAGTGCTATATTAATAAGTTTATTAAGGTGATAGAAGCAGTTCTCTATGGTTACCGCAAAACAGTTTTCGGGATTATATATTTTTACATCACGATTTTTGTAATAACCCGGGAATACAATTGAAAAGAGGTTTTCGACAAGATCGATAACTTCTTTTTTATTGGGTTGATTGTATATATCTACAGCGTCTATGTGCTTGCCCATGGAATAGCTGTTAAGGATTGTTGATACGATATCGCCTATTTCTTTTTCTTTGATTGGTTGATTCATTTTTCACTCCTTTAGTCAAAAAGTGCGGTTGAATAGTACCTGTCGCCGCTGTCCGGGAGGAGAGCAACAATTGTTTTGCCCGCATTTTCAGGTTTACCGGCGTACTTAATGGCAGTACCTAATGCAGCACCCGAGGTTATGCCTACAGAGATACCTTCAAGTGACGACAGTAATTTTGCGGCGTCTATTGCCTCCTCTTCAGTGGCTTTATATATTTCATCGTATATTGTCGTATTAAGGATCTCAGGCACGAATCCTGCACCGATTCCCTGGAGACCATGCTTACCGGCCAAACCTCCCGAAAGAACCGGAGAGCCGGCAGGTTCTACGGCAATTACTTGTATTGAAGAATTCTTTGATTTTAAATACTCGCCTGTACCGGTGATTGTTCCTCCTGTGCCGACACCGGCGATAAATATATCTATGTTGCCCTCCGTATCATTCCATATTTCCGGTCCGGTTGTAGTGCGATGTGCTTCAGGATTGGCGGAGTTAATAAACTGACCGGGAAGGAAAGACCCGGGAGTATTTTTGGCAATTTCTTCAGCCTTTTTAATAGCGCCTTTCATACCTTCCCTACCGTCTGTAAGGACAATTTCTGCACCATAATGGCTGAGAATCTTACGGCGCTCGATGCTCATTGTCTCGGGCATGGTGAGAATTACCTTATAGCCCTTGGCAGCAGCAATTGCCGCGAGACCTATACCGGTATTGCCGGAGGTCGGCTCGATTATAACGGAGTCGGCTTTTAAAATGCCACGCTTTTCTGCATCTAAGATCATTGATAAGGCTGCGCGGTCCTTGGTACTTCCCGTAGGATTTAAGTATTCAAGTTTTACCAAGATCTTGGCCTTAAGGTCGAGCTTCTTTTCAATATTATTAACGTGAAGAAGCGGTGTATTGCCGATAAGTTCGGTAATGTTTTGATAGATTTTGCTCATTTTGATCAATCCTTTCTTTTCTCATTTTGTGTAATAAAAAAACCCGGAAGCATTTAAGCTCCGGGTATATGGCATTGAGTGTTTGAATTATGTAACTCACTTATCACAGGGTGTAAAGCTGTACGCAAACACCCCGGCCATATTGCCCGGGATAAGTACAACAACAACACTCTTTATAATTGTTAATATATGTATTGATAAGCATTGGGATATTCTCCTTAAAAATCATTGGAGTTAATATATCGCAAATTAGGGTATATGTCAATATCAAATTTTGAGAGACACATGAATAACTTCATTTAGACATTTAATGTGCCCGTGCCTAAAAATTAGACACGGGTATTTTTTTGCCCATTTAAAGGCTTTCCAAAGTATTGTATTCTATTAAACGGTTAAGGGAATGGGACCTGAACATCCCTTGTTCCGCAGATTATATAGAAAGGACTGTTATATATGAAATTTTCAAGAACAGTTGTTAAATATCGAATTCCTATACTGATTATATCACTGCTTCTTTTGATACCGTCATTCATAGGAATTTCAAAGACAAGAGTCAATTATGATATGCTTGACTACTTGCCGTCAAAGTCCGAG
>JAEEGF011331613.1_pt1 | contig 48301 bp, 36 predicted proteins | sample 9134171 | NCBI WGS metagenome assembly JAEEGF01 (sample SAMN16246542, study PRJNA631951) | gut metagenome | biome: gut microbiome; feature: rumen; material: AP-attached | host: Bos | place: Iran: Karaj | collected 2018-10
GAACAAACTCCCGACACACTCATCTATGCCGACGAAGGGCAGATGAGCCGCATACTCATCAATCTGGTGCGCAACGCACTGGAGGCCAAGGCCTCAAAGATTGGAATCATCGCCTATATCGACAACGAAAGCCAGACAATGATACACGTGCGAAACAACGGCACAGCCATTCCCCTCGAAAGCCAGGAACAAATCTTCATCCCTTTCTACACCACCAAGAGCCAAGGCAGCGGCATAGGCCTCAGCCTCTCGCGACAAATAATGCAGGCCCACAACGGCACCATCGACCTCCTCCACTCCAACCACGACAGCACCGAATTCGTGCTCACCTTCCGATAGGGTACACTGTTCCTTCAACCTGTCTGTGACAAGCCAATCAGTTTAACCAGCAAAAATCTGTCAAGCGATTTCAGGAAAACACACATTCTTCCAGCTCCCTTTCCTATTCACCTCCTATTCACCTCTTATTAAGTTTCTCTTAATCTCAAGGGTTATGAAGAGTTGAGAATGTGATGAATAGACCCTGAAACGTATGCGAAGTTGGAAAAAAGCGGGACAGGAAACGGGGCGGGAATGGAACGGGAACAGGACGGAGGGGAAGGAAAAACGAAATGATGATGAACATAATTGGAGAAGTTTTCGTATTTTTGCAGCGTGAAACATTCTATATCATGAAAAGAATAAGCCTATTTTGCCTCCTATGTGTCATGGCCTTATCGCTTATGGCTCAGAAAATTAATGATAGTCCAGACTATGGTCGCTGGGTTAATGTGTTTATCGGCACCAACGGTATGGGTCACACCTTTCCCGGTGCCTGTTTCCCCTACGGCTTCGTACAGCTGAGTCCCGACACGGACACGATACCGCACAACGTGAACGGGGTGTATCAGCCGCGTGTCTACGACTATTGCGCCGGCTACCAGCACCGCGACAGCAGCATTGTGGGCTTCAGCCACACCCACTTCAGCGGCACCGGCCACAGCGACTTGGGCGATATTCTCATCATGCCCTACAGCGGCGAGACGAAGCTCAACCCCGGCACCGCCGACAACCCGGACGGGGGCTACCGCCAGCGTTTCCGCCACGAGACCGAGGTGGCAGCACCAGGTTATTATGCCGTTACACTCGACGACGACAACATCCGCTGCGAGCTGACTGCCACAAAGCGTTGCGGGGTGCACCGCTACATCTTTCCCAAGGGTGCGGCACAAAAGATTATCCTCGACCTCAATCACGGTATCTACAACTACGACGGCAAGGTGCTTTGGGCAGAATGCAAGGTGATAGGTACACAAAGCGTCAGCGGTTGGCGCATGACCAGCGGCTGGAACCGCTGCCGCAAGCTGTACTACTACATCCGGTTCAACAAGCCCATCAAGCAGTATGGCTACCACGACTTCGCCCCGCTGTCGTATCACGGATTCTGGAACCGTTTCGACCAGGAGCACAACTTCCCCGAGATGGCGGGACGCAAGCCAGTGTGCTGGTTCGAATTTGAAGACGGCGGCAGCGACACCCTTGAGGTAATTGTGGGGCTTTCGCCCAACAGCACTTGGGGCGCCAGCGAGGCTGTGCAGCACGAAGGGTGCCAGTACTCTCGTGATGCCTCATGTATGTCTTATCGTGACATGCAGACGCACGAAACGCTGCTCATCGTGCATCAAGGCGACCCCAAGTACCGCAGCCATTTCGACGTAGTACGCGAACTGACACGCATCAATTGGAACCGGATGCTGGGACGCATCGAGGCACAGGGACCGGAGGACGCGTTGGCTATGCTTTACACCTCCTACTACCACACCATGATTAACCCCTCCATCTATCAGGATATTGATGAAAAGAACTATGGCGGGTATACCCGTTACACCATCTTCTCGCTGTGGGACACCTACCGTGCTCTGCACCCCCTCATCAACCTCACTGATACCGCCATGAGCCGCAACTTAGCCCTTTCGCTCTACTGGCACAGCAGAAGAAATCCCCACCACATGCTGCCCGTATGGAGCCATCATGGCGGTGAGAACTGGTGCATGATAGGCTACCACGGTGTTTCGGTGATGGTGGATGCCGCCCTCAACACACTCCAGCCCGACACCGAGCAAGAGCTGATAGAACTGGAAACCATGGAGGCAATTCTCTCCACCACCAATGTGGACTACTACGACTTCACCGGGCTGTACAAAGAGCTGGGATATGTGCCTTTCGACAAGAGCCGCAACGGCACCTCCGTCACACTTGAGAATGCCTACGAGGACTGGTGCGTCTATTGGGCGTTGGAGAACCATTTGGAGCATACGCTGCCCGATGTGATAGGCTATGAGGATTCTGTGCGCGAGAGCTATCGCCAGCGTGCGTTGAGCTACCGCAACGTCTATAAGGATGGCTTTGTCCGCGCCCGCTACTCGGACGGTTCGTGGAAAACGCCCTACTCGTTGCTCTCCACCAGCGGCGAGGGCTTGATTGAAGGCAATGCGTGGAACTACAGCTTCTATGTCCCCCACGACGTGAACGGCATGATGCAGATGATGGGAGGAGAAAAGGCTTTTGTGCGGAAGTTGGACACCCTCTTCACCATGCATGTGCCCGACGAGTTCTTTGCCGAAACCGAGGACGTGACCCGCGAGGGCATGCTGGGCGGCTACGTTCACGGCAACGAACCAAGCCACCATATCCCCTACCTCTACATGTGGACTACCCAACCGTGGAAGACGCAGTACTGGGTGCGTGAGGTGATGAACAAGATGTACCGAAACCATATCGACGGACTCTGCGGCAACGACGACTGCGGCCAAATGTCGGCGTGGTACATTTTCTCCGCCATGGGATTCTATCCCGTCTGTCCCGCAAGCGGGCAGTATGTCCTCGGTGCGCCCTACCTGCCTTATATGAAGGTACGCATGGGCAGCGGTAAATACCTTGAGATAAAAGCCCCCAACGTGAGCGACAAGAACCACTACATCCAGCGTGTGCTGTGGAACGGCAAGCCCTACGACAAATGCTATGTCACCTACCGCCAGCTGATGGAAGGCGGCACTCTGGAGTTCCAGATGGGACCCAAACCCAACAAACGCCTCTTCCAAGCCAAGGACACCAAGCCCTACAGCCTGACAAAATAAGCACTAGAATGCCATCCAACTACCGCCCCCGCAATCCCGGCCACGACTACTATGGTCGCGGCATCTACCTCATCACGCTAGTAGTGAGCGGCCGTGCCCCCCTGCTCTCCCATTTCGTGACCAATTTCGGTCACGAAACCAGCCACAATCCCGTGGCCGTTCTCGGTCACGAAGCCCTATCCCTCACCCCTCTCGGCAAAGAAATCCAGAAAGCATGGCAACAAACACCCGTCATACAGGCCACCCACGGCAATCAGGTAGCAGTACACGCCTGTGTCTGCATGCCCGACCACTTCCACGGTGTTATCGAGGTATTAGAACCCATGACATGGAACCTTGGCGACATCATTCAAGCCTTTAAAGCTTTCTGCACAAGCCGTTGGCAGCAGTTGCAAGGCTTACCCCCCTCTACCTCCCGACCGATTTCTGTCGCCACTATTGGTAACAATGCCCCCGCATGGCTCCTCCAGAAGATTCGTGACCACCCCGATGAAGGCTCCCTCATCCGCAACCTCTCAAAAAAACAGCGGCAGGAGTACTATGCTCTTGTGAGCCGACAACAGCAACCCCTCTTCGACGACAACTACGATGACACCATCTGTCTCGACAACCGTCACCGCGAGGCAATGATAGCCTATGTTAACGACAATCCCCGTCGTGCCCTCCTACGGCATCGTTTCCCAGACTTTATGCAGCGGTGCCTCCATGTGACGATAGGACAACGTGATTACGGTGCCTTCGGCAACCTCTTCCTTTTACGCTGGGCACGCAAAATGCAAGTGCAGTGTCACCGTCGCCATCCCGTCAGCCGTCTGCCCTACGAGACCACCGACGATTATGCCCGCCAACATGCCGAATGGGAGTCTGCCTTGCTCGAAGGGCAGACTGTCCTCGTCACCCCCGGCATCTCGCGTGGTGAACTGATGATGAAAAACGAATGCTTAGAAAAGGGATACCCTTTGATACACCTACAAAAAGAGCCCATCGGCCCCTATTGGAAACCCGAACGCCGGCGTTTCGAGGCTTGCCTTCGAGGGAATCTGCTGATATTAGCCCCTTGGAATATCGATACGATGGGCGGAGTCTCATGTGCTCCGGCCGACAGCGACTACAGCCGTTTCCACAACCTCAACACCCTCGCCGCTGAAATCTGCGCCTTTTACGGAGAAGCCAGAATCCAAAAAACATTTAATTCGTGACCGTTCTCGGAAATACATTTAATTCGTGACTGTTAATTCGTGACCATTCTCGGTCACAAATGAAATCGGAATAAATTGTGAAAGTCGGCCTAATAACCGATTGGGGTTAAGTATTAGAGGGCTGTATTTGCCTGCGTCGGCTCACATTCTGCCTTCGCTCTAGGTTCGCTCAGGCTTTGCTCCAGAAATGGAGGCAAAGTGAATCTAGTAAGGACACATATAGGAAGCGTTGCAGTGCTACAGTTGCTACAGTTGGAGAACAAGGTTTCCAAATCCGAACTGTAGCACTGTAGCGCGTAGCGGTCGGTGACCGACTGACACCCCCTTCAGCACCCTCTCGACATTATCAACAACCGATCCAACTGCCTTGCAAAATAATATTTTGCCATTCAAGAAAAAATGCGTATCTTTGCAGTTTCAAAATGATGTAAAAGGGAAGTTCATAATATGGAACAGAATAGCTTCATCACAAATCAAAACAAACTACTGTCTGAAATAATCAACGGTGTTTTACCCAAAAGCATTGCTGTTGATATTTTGGTTGGGTATTTCTACTTTTCTGGATATAAGCTAATCTCCGAGAACCTACAGGATAAAAACGTAAGAATACTTGTTGGACTTGATATCGACACCACAATCACTAAGAATCTACGAGAAATGGAATCCTTGACGAATGCGAACAAGTCACGCACTCAAATCAAGGAGGAATATTTTGGTAATTTTGTGCGACTGTTCAACGAGACGGATTTTTTTGACAACCAAACAAAACTTGACGGTTTCACTCTTTTCTACAACAAACTAAAAGACGGTTCACTTGAAATCCGCAAGACAGAGGACCCCTGCCACGCAAAACTCTACATCTTCAACTATAAAGATGACGTAAACGAGAACGGAGAAGTTCCCGGCACCGTAATAACCGGTTCAAGCAACCTTTCATACGAGGGGCTTTCTGGAAGAGTGGAGATTAACTCTCGATTCAACGACAAGCAATCCCACATAGACGCATCAGCCATATTCAACGAATTATGGGAGAGTTCAGTTGTCATTGCAGACAAAGAGACCATTCCTGACTTTGATGTTAAAGTCATTAAGAAGATCTGGTACGACCGTCTTTTCAGCCCCTACCTAATGTATTTACGTGTGCTGAAAGAATACTTTACTATTCCGACGGTTGACAATATCATGACTCCGTATGACATCACCGACGGCCGTTTCTCCAATCTGAAATATCAGACCGATGCCGTACAGATGGCCATAAATGCCATAAGAAATCATAATGGTGTTATTGTCTCGGATGTTGTGGGTCTTGGCAAGAGTATCATTGCTTCTACTGTTGCACGAAATTTGCGTTTGAGAACTATTGTCGTCTGCCCGCCACATTTGGAAGAGCAGTGGAAATCTTACCGTGATGATTTCGGGTTCACCGCAACAGTGTTCTCGTCAGGAATACTTGAAGAGGCTCTCACTTACTATGAACACATTGTCAAGGATAAGGAAAACTACTTGGTAATTGTCGATGAGGCACACCGTTATCGCAATGAATACACCCGTGACTATGCCATCCTTCACCAACTCTGTTCTGGCAACAAGGTGATGCTACTTACCGCCACACCCTTCAACAACCGACCTGATGACATCTACGCAATGGTGAAACTATTCCAAATACCTACTAAGTCGACATTAAAGACGGTAGAGAATTTGGGCGCCAAATTCAAAGAGCTGATTAACAAATACAAACAGCTACAAAAAGATCAACGCGAAAAACGTATTTCAGACAATGAAGCAAAAGCCGAGGCCGAAAAAATTGCCAAAGAGATTCGTTCCATCATTGCGCCTTTAGTGATTCGACGGTCCCGCATTGACCTGCAGGAAATTCCCGAGTATGCCGAAGACCTCCGTCAACAAAATATCCAACTGGTTATCCCCAACGACCCCGTAGAACTGGAGTACGACCTAAGCGAACTGAAAGAGTTGTACCTATCCACATTAAACAGAATCAGTGCCGTTGATGATAATGTGAAAGACGGTACCTACCGATTTAAGGCTGCCCGTTATTCACCTGTTTTGTATTTGAAAGAAGACTTGATACCGGAATTGGCAAAAAAACTGGAAGAGAAAACTGGCGTAGAACTCAACCTCCTGTTAGGCCGACAAGCCAACGTGGCCAAATTCATGCGCCGGTTATTGGTGCGCCGATTCGAGAGTTCCGAATATGCGTTCCGCAAGTCTCTGGAATACATGATTGAGTCATCCAAGCATATACTAAAATGGATTGAAACCACCGATAAGGTTCCCATCTACAAGAAAGGCAATCTTCCTGATGTGGAAGATTTGTATGGAACGGATGACGATGGAAACGAATCGGTAACCGACCTCTACGAGAAATACGAGAAGAAAGGCTTCTTTGAGATTGAATCGAAATACCTAAAAAAGGAAGAGTTTATCGCAGACATCAATGCTGACAAGAATCTATTGGAAGGCATTCTCGAACAATGGTTTGGCAATAATCAGCATATTGCAATCGACCCCAAACTTGATTCGTTCAAACAAATCCTTACCGAACAGATCACAAAAGAACCCAAACGCAAAATCATAGTATTCACCGAGTTTGCCGACACTGCCAACTATCTGGGACAAGCACTGCAGTCCTTTGGTCTCCCTGTATTCAAATACACTTCTGCCGATGCCAACACAACAAACAAAGCCGTCATCAACGCCAACTTCAATGCGGGCGAAAAGAAGACGTTCCAAAAGGACGTCTATAAAATACTTGTGGCAACCGATGCCATTTCCGAAGGCTACAATCTACACCGTGCAGGCACCATCATCAACTATGATATTCCCTACAACCCCACTCGTGTCATTCAACGTATCGGCAGAATTAACCGCGTGAACAAAAAAGTGTTTGACCAACTCTTCATCTACAACTACTTCCCTACCGATGTGGGTGAGTCCGAAACCCGCACCAAAGAGATTTCCACCCTGAAGATGGCTATGGTTCACGCCATCATGGGAGAGGATACCAAGGCATTGACTAAGGACGAGGAAATCCAGTCATACTTCCTCGAACAATATCGCCGCGAAAGTGCTGCGAGCGAAGAGGCCTCTTGGGACAACCGTTATCTGGTGTTCCTCAACTCGATGAAAGGCACACCAGATTATGACGTAGCGTTGCAGATGCCTCATCGTGCAAAGACCGGCCGCTCAGTTGACAAACCCAACAAAGGCGTGCTACTGTTCGGCAAAAAAGGCGATGATTTCGTGTTCAAAATTGGCAACAACGACGGTAGCATCCATCAATTGACAGCAGAAGAGGCCATCGGCCTGTTTGAAGCCCTTCCATCCGAAGAACCCAAGCCCTTGTCCGAAGACTTCGACAGCATCTATCAAGCCACCAAGTCGCATCTTTTCCAATCTGACAGTCAGGATAAAAACGAAAAGCAACGCATCGAAGCCTTGCAAAAGATTAAGGTGATGATGACTAAAAAGGCGTTACCTACCGACTACCTGAAAGACCTGAAGAAGGTGATTGAGAACGACGGCCTTGCCGGATATGAACTCCGCTTCATTAACAAACTCAAACCATCGGAGTATGCGAAACTGCCCGAGCAAATCGACAATTACTACATTTCCCGTATCATCGAGACGTACAACCACGTTGACGACGGTGAGGAATCTATCATTTTAGCGGAAGAATTACAATGAAAACAGCACAGGAATTATTCGAACAGCTCAATTCTATTGACGAAAATGTCAGAATAGAAGCCAATAAAGCCTCAGAGATAGACAAGGGCATCATGGAAACGGTATGTGCTTTTGCCAACGAACCCAATTTGGGAGGAGGATACCTGTTGTTAGGTGCGGTTCGGACAGGTTTTCGCGATGATCTGCCTGTTTATGAGCCTGAGAACATAGATAATCCGGATAAAGTCCAGAATGACCTTATTTCTAAGTGCAGTTCGATGCTGAACATGCACATTCGGCCTCAGGTTGAGACCGAGGTCGTTGACGGGAAGACTGTAATCGTTGTGAAAATAGATGAGCTGCCCGATTCTCAGAAACCAGTATATTTTTTGAACAAAGGACTTCCAAATGGGGCATACCGTCGAGTGGGGGCTTCCGACCAGAAATGCACGGAAGACGATATGCGAGTGTTCTATTCCTCGGCAGAGAGTTTTGACAGTACCGTTGTCAAAGGAGCAACCCTCGATGATATAGACGAGAATGCTGTTGCACATTACCGTAAACTACGCGCACGGGTCAACCCCAATGCTGAAGAATTGTCCTACGACGACAAAGACCTTCTTTTGGCGTTAAGGGCGTGTGAAAAAGAGAAAAACGGAGAGTATGTATTGACTTATACGGGTCTTGTTGTGTTTGGCAAGTCCATGTCGTTGCGTCGTTTGCTGCCAGCATTAAGAGTTGACTATATTCGAGTGCCAGGAAACAGATGGATCGAAGATCCTGACAAGCGATTTGAGGCCACTATCGATATGCGCGGACCGCTTATCTTGTTAGTCAACCGTGCTCTTAATGCTGTCAAAGACGATCTGCCAAAAGGCTTTGAGCTGCCAAAAGGCAAATTGCAAGCAAACACCCCCATCGACCTGCCCGACGATGTCCTTCGCGAGGTACTTGTCAATGCTTTCATCCACTGCTCTTTTCGCCTTAACCAGCCCATCCAGATTATCAGATACTCCAATCGCTTGGAAGTAATCAATCCTGGGTTTTCATTGAAATCACCCGAAACACTTGGTGAACCTGGGTCTGTGCAACGCAACCCATTTATCAGCACCATATTCCACGATACCAATTTGGCAGAAACCAAAGGCTCTGGCATCAGGTCTATACGTGGACACATGAAGAAGGCTGGGCTGATGCCTCCCACTTTTGAATCCAATCGATCTGCCAATCAGTTTACCGCCCGCCTGCTGCTGCACCATTTGTTGGATAAAGAAACCCTCCAATGGCTCTCATCCTATGCCAGCTATTCTCTGAACGATGAACAAAGATTGGCTCTGGTCTTTTTACGTGAGGTAGGGGCAATAGACAATATTACCTACCGACAGTTGAATAGTGACATAAACAATCAAAGAGCATCCTATGACTTACACTTCATGTGTACAAAAGGATTATTAGAACAAAAGGGGCAAAGTAGAAGCACCTACTATATTGCAGGGGAAAACTTCATTAGTAGTAGACTTTACGAAGAAAATAGTAGAGGTGACGGAGAAAATGGTAATGCTATCGGAGAAATGTGTAGAGCTGACGGAGAAAATAGTAAAGGTGATGGAGAAAATGGTAATGCTATCGGAGAAATGTGTAGAGCTGGCGGTATAGAAAATAGTAGAGGTGATGGAGAAAATGGTAATGCTGCCAGAGAAATGTGTAGAGCTGACGGTATAGAAAATAGTAGAGGTGATGGAGAAAATGGTAATGCTTCCGGAGAAATGTGTAGAGCTAATGAAGAAATGTGTAGAGCTAATGGCGAAATGTGTAGAGCTGAAGATTTGCCGAAAGAGTTGAAAAAAAGAGTTGGGGAAACAGGGAAACGAATGGTTGCAAAAGACATGGAAAGCCTTATTATAGACCTTTGCACTTTTAAACCTTTGAGTTTAGCAGAGATGGCCTCCTTACTGCATCGCGACATGCGCGCTTTACGTTATCATTATATCAATACCTTAATCAAACAAAAAAGGCTTTTCTACACCATCCCCGAAATGTTGAACCATCCCAACCAGAAATATACAGCTGTCAAAAACAAATAGAAATCATGGAATTCAATAAAGCATACAATCGCAACGAACTGGTAAAGTTTTTGAGTACTAGTTTTCTTCCAGAAGACTTTATTCAGACGGAAACCCCACTTGCCAACCCAAAGCAATTCCAATACACGCAGCAGGTGACGCGATTGGGCGAATGCAATTCATTGGAGCTTGTAGTTTTCGAGGTGCTGCATTCTTCTGTGAGCGATGCCCGTGTGGGATTGACCAAAGAGGCTTTCCGTATGCTTGCCGAAGAGTTCTGTGAGCGGGCGTTGGTCTTCTTTGTCCCGCAGGATGACAAAAGCAACTACCGATTCTCCCTTATCGAGATTACTCTCGAACAAAAGGAAGGCTCAGCAAAAGTGCAACGCACCTTCTCCAATCCTCACCGCTACTCCTATTACCTCGGCGAAGGCATCTCCTATCATACTCCCAACAAGTATCTCAATGCAGCCGGCCGGGTGGTCAGCATCGAAGACCTGCGCAGCCGTTTCTCTGTCGAGGTACTAACAAAGGCCTTTTACCAAGAACTTTCCGACTGGTATGCTTGGGCAGTCAAGGTGGTCAGGTTCCCCAACGTCTTGGATGATAAAGCAGACAATGAGGCATATAACTCCGAGGCAATGATTCGCCTCATCACCCGCCTTATCTTTGTATGGTTTATCAAGCAGCGGCATCTGGTACCCGATGAGTTTTTCGACGAAAAATACATCAGCGATTACCTGTTAAAGAGTTTTACCCCTAATGCCAAGGTTACCCTTTTTGGTAAAGCCGACAACAGCTATTACTATAAGGGCATTCTTCAGAACCTCTTCTTTGCGATGCTCAACAGCCCCATCACTCCCGAAGGGAAGGACACCATCTCCGAGCGTCGATTTCGAAAAGATCGTGCCGACTACGACAACAACAAACTAATGCGGCACAAGGATTTGTTCCAAGACCCACAGTTGTTCGTCGATTTGGCCAACAAGTATGTTCCCTTCCTTAATGGCGGTCTGTTCGACTGTCTCGACGACAAAGATAATGGGAAATATTTCGATGCTTTCACCGACCGCGAAGAGATTGCAAAACAGCTGATAGTGCCCGACTATCTTTTCTTTGGAGAGGATGTGGGCCGTAATATCGACCTCTCCGAATGGTATGGTGACAAACGGAAGAAGAAAGTCAGCGCCCGTGGTATCATCGACATTCTGAAGCGTTACAACTTCACCGTCGAAGAAAACACTCCTTTCGACCAGGATGTGTCGCTCGACCCGGAGTTGTTGGGCAAAGTCTTCGAGAATCTACTGGCTTCCTACATCCCCGAGACGCAGACCACCGCCCGCAAGCAGACAGGTTCGTTCTACACACCACGCGAGATTGTGCAGTATATGGTTGATGAGAGTCTTGTGGCACACCTGAAACGCACCGTCGGCGATGACCTCGAAGCGGAATACCGCAAGCTGATACAATACACCGACGAAGAACCCAACCTCACCGACGGGCAGCGCAAAGCCATCCTGCAATCCATCTACCAGTGCAAGGTGCTCGACCCCGCCTGTGGTTCTGGAGCCTTCCCGATGGGAATGTTACAGCAGATGGTACATATCCTCAACCGCATCGACCCCGACAACAAGGAGTGGAAGAATATGATGGTCAAAAACGCCATCAGCGAAACCTCCGAGGCATACCTCAATGCTACCGATGATGAACGCAAAGAGATGGTGGCCGACATCGAGCGCAGTTTCAATGAGAATGTCAACCGTCCTGACTATGCCCGCAAACTCTATCTGATAGAAAACTGCATCTATGGTGTCGACATCCAACCAATCGCCATCCAGATAAGCAAGCTGCGTTTCTTTATCTCCTTGGTGGTTGACCAGAAGACTAACGATAACCCTGTTGATAACTTCGGCATCCGCCCGCTGCCAAACCTTGAAGCCAAGTTTGTTGCCGCCAATACGCTGATTGGACTCCACAATCAAACCAACTTGTTTGTCACCGATGACATCAAGCAACTGCAAGATGAAATGAAAGTGGCAAAGCACAAAATCTTTGGGGCAAAAACAGTAAAGACCAAGAGAAAATACAAAGATCGGGTAGCGCAACTGCGTATCCAAATGGTTGAAGAGCTGAAACGATTGCGTGCAGTAAGCGATGAAGACCATCTGATGCTTTTGGATTGGGATATGTTCGACCAAAACGCCACAGCGTCATTCTTTGATCCAGAATGGATGTTCGGAATTAACAATGGATTTGATATTGTTATTGGGAATCCGCCATATTTAAGAATTCAAGGAATTAGAGAATCTAATCCGAAATTTGCAGATTATTTATCAAAACATTACAAATCAGCCACTGGTTCTTTCGACCTGTATGTTACTTTTGCCGAAAAAGGGTTTGACTTAATAAACCAAAAAGGTATCGTTAATTATATCATGCCGACCAAATGGACAAATTCTGCCTTTGGGAAGGGTCTAAGAGAACTTGTATCTAAAACAAAATCAGCATCCAAGATTATTAATTTTGGTGCATATCAAGTATTCAATGCGTCTACATACACAGGTTTACAATGGTTCTCACCCAACAGCGATTATCTGAGATACATCGAATTAGACAGAGATTTATCTTCCAATGACGAACTAAAGCAGTATCTCGATTCCTTAAATGACGAACATTCAACCATCATAAACAGTGAAAAGTTGAATGAAAGCCAGTGGGTTTTGACAAATAATGCAGTCTCTGAAATTCTCAACAGACTTGAACAACATCATCGAAGAATAGAAGATGTCTTTGATAGAATATTTTGTGGTTTGCAAACTAGTAAAGATGATGTCTATTTCATTAATGATTGCCAAATGGATGAGAAATTCATCATAGGAGAGTCAAAACAGTTAGGTCGTAAAGTAAAAATTGAGAAGGGATTGGTTAAACCACTTCTTAAAGGAGAAGACGTGCATAGGTATGATACCATTAAAACAGATAGATATGTTGTCTTCCCGTATATAATTCAGAATGGGAAAGCTATATTGTATTCTGTGGATGAATTGTCTGAACAATTTCCACACGGATATGAATATCTGAAAGAGTGTGAAGAGATCTTGAGAGAAAGAGAACATGGAAGATTGAGAGATGATGATTGCTGGTATAGATATATTTATCCAAAAAACTTAGTTCTTTTTGATAATGAAAAACTTGTAGCACCGGAAATCTCTTTAGGTGGTAACTTTGCTTATGACAAGAACGGTGAGTTTTATTCCACGACTAAGATATATGGATATATCAAAAAAGAGAACACAAAAGAGTCTTACAAGTTTTGGATGGCATTGCTCAACTCGCGTCTTTTTTGGTTTTTCATACAAAATACCGGATATGTACTTAGGGGAGGATATTACACGTTTAAAACGGACTATGTCAATCCTTTTCCTGTACCTGATTATTATATTACAACAGAAGTACAATCCTTTATTGATCAATTGGTCGATTTTATTGTATATTTGAAAGATGAATCGAATCCTGACGTGCTTTCTCATACCTCAAACGATAGGATTATCTCGCATATTATGGAAATTATTGATATGGCTATATATGAATTGTATTTTGAGCAACATGTTAAGGAGAACAAGATTGATGTCATTTCATATTTGAAGTCATATCATTGGGAGAACATGTCTATGGATACCTCTAAGGAAATTGAGAAATTCTACCTATGGTACCAACAATCAGACAATCCGATACGCCAACGTATTATGCTTTTGGAAACGAGAAGTAAGTACTTTCTTTATCAAATACATTCAAAGTCGAGAGTATGAGCAAAATCAATAACATTACTATATCTAACTTTAAGTTCTTCAGTAAAGAAAAGACCGTTCATCTTGAAGGGAAACATTTACTACTCTATGGTGAAAATGGCAGTGGAAAGAGTTCTCTCTTTTGGGGGTTATACACTCTATTAGAAGCTTCGTTTAAATCCCCTTCAGAAACAGAGAAATATTTCCTACCTTTAAGTAAAAATGAAGAATCATTAGTGAATATATATGCCCCAATTATACCAGCAAGTAAGGTGACTAAAGAGCATTCTGATTCATATATCAGAATTCAAGATGACAACTCAAATTCTTTTGAATTGTCTTTATTGGATAATAATATTTGTGGAGACGCAAATGCGCAAGAATCACGAAAAGCATCTGATTTCGTCAATTATCAGTCTATATTTAAATTCCAAGATTTCCGAAATAGTGAGGCACCTGATTTGTATCATATTTTTATTTATTCAATATTACCTTATGTCACGTTTTCTTCGTTTACAGTAAAAGGAAAAAGTTTATCAAACGCAGGACAAATGTGGGCAGAATATCTTTCTGGACCAGGTTATACACATAATAAGAAAGGAGACAAGATACTTGTATATAAAAATAGCCCACAATATAAGGAGTTCTGTGACTTCGAGACTCATTTCAATGCAGAGTTTACAAATTTAATAGATTTTATTAATGTAAATGCCAAAAGTCGACTTAAAGAACTCGGCTATGATATGGATTTTCAACTGACCTATGGTCACCCCAGTCATGTAAAAAAAGATAAGAACTATGAGTGGTTTCCCTTCAAAATAGAATTAGAAATAACAAGATATAATGGGGAAAGTGTTCATATAAAGAAGCCACATGTTTTTTTGAATGAAGCAAAACTATCCGCATTGGCAACTGCAATTCGATTAACAATATTAGATTATCGAGTTAACAAGACTGCGGCACCAAACGCCCTAAAAGTTCTTGTTCTTGATGACTTGATGATTAGTTTGGACATGAGTAATCGAGAAGCATTAATTGATTTACTATTAAAAGATTATCAAAATAAATATCAAATACTATTTCTTACACATGACAAAAGCTTATATGATTTTGTGGATTATAAAATAGGGCAACATAAACAAGATGTTTTATGGGTTAGAAAAGAGTTGTATGTGGGAGAAGATGATACAACAAAACATGAAATACCTATAATAATTGACGGGGAATGTGATTTATTTGAAAAAGCACAAAAGTATTTTTCTGCAAAAGACTATGTTGCCTCCGCATTGTTCGTAAGAAAATCTTTGGAGAAAGTTATTGGAGAGCTGTTACCTATAGAAGTAATTAAGAAGGCTGAAGGCGGTTTCGTCGGATTACAAACCTTATGGGATAAGTTACTTCATTTCTATTCACAAAATGGACAATCGATTGACTCAGGAATCGTACGTTTGTTCGAAGATTCAAAATTATTGGTTCTAAATACTTCTGCACATTATCAAAGGCTTTCTACCCCTATATATAGGAATGAATTAAAAACTGCCTTCTCTATGTATGACGAGATAGCCAAATTACAACGGATAGAAAGAAAATTGATCATAGAAGCAGGTAAAGTGTTCGAATTTAAATATCCACCTGCGAACTATTATTGCGAATTTAAATTGATGAAGGACTTGTTTATAATAGAAGGTGAACATCTGATCAGTGTGATGCCCAAATGTTCAAATATCAAGTGGAAATACAATGATATTGATTATTACAATTTTGAAACAGGACTGCAGGATCTTTCGAATCCATTAATTAAAGCGACACCTAAATTGAATAAGTTTGTTGACGGATTGACAAAACTTCCTATTGGCATAACAGAAGAGATTTTTTTGAAGAATTGTTTGGTAGATGGAACGCCTTTAGATGATTATTTAGGTGGAATAAAGGTTTCTTCTTTAATTTTACAATCTGTTAAAGCGTAGGAATATATTATGCAATGCATCTTCTATCATAAAGATTCTTCGGCCTCAAAAAGTGTAGAGCATATCATTCCTGAATCGCATGGCAATAAGCATTATAATAAAAACTATATTTAAAACAAACTCAATAAATTATGTATATAGATTATTCAGCATGGGAAAGTTTTGAATACAAGGTGAGCACACTGCAATTAGACGTCAACAATCCTCGTATTCGCTATTCAAATGACAATTTGAATCAGACCCAAATCATGAAATTGCTTATTGAAAACGAGAAGATTTACGATTTGGCTAAGAAAATATCTGAGGAAGGGTATTTTGTCGGAGAAGAACCGATAATTTGTATCGAAAACAACAAAAAAGTTGTGCTTGAAGGGAATAGGCGTGTGGCTTCTTTAAAACTTTTACAGAATCCTAAAAAGTACCTTTCAACGGCAAAGGCAAATGTGTTGTTGAAAAACATTTTGGAGAATAAGATTCCAATTGATGATTATAAAATCAGATGTCATATTGCCCCTAATAGATTACAAGCAAATCCTATTATTTATGAGAGACATAAAGGAGACGCCGTTAAGAGATGGGAAACCGGAAACCAATACTCTTTTGTTGCAGACATGTACATGAAAGATGGCTTGTCTGTTGAAGATATCTGTGATGTTCTTAATGAAACTAGGGGAAATGTTTTGAAAACTATTAAAGTATTTAATCTGTTCAAAGAAGGACAGACCATAATGGAAAAAGAAGGCGTTCATATTAACACAGATAATTTTAATCTCACTAATTTGGAACGTTTTTATGGGGTTGAAGAAGCAAAGCGGTTTCTTGGTGTTAGTTTTAATAATGACAATGGGGATATTACGATAAAACTGCCCGAAGAAGAGTTTGAAAAGAGGGTAATAGTTGCTTTTAATGAATTATTAAACGCTGAGAACTTTTCGAGACTCTACAACACAACGGGTGATATTGAAAATTTGATTCAAAACCTTGAGAAATCTCCAAATGTTGACATGACCATCGGACTTGATGAAAACAATATCAGAAGCAATGAAACTACTCGACAAGATTTAGAGACGGCAAAGAACAATGTCACAAGAAGAAGAAAAAGTAGAAAGTTATCTTTTGATAACTATGTTATTCCGAGGGATAAAGAAATCTTCTTCGATAATGACAAATTGGATGCATTGTTTTCGGAGTTAAAAGGGCTTACAAACGAGAAAAAGTATGCATTCTCTGTCTTGTTAAGAACTTATTTGGAACAATCTCTCTATTACTTTATCGAACAAAATCAACTATTTGAAGAATATTCAAATAAAGTTGGACAAGATGCAAAAAAGAATGGACAAGCTAAAGTGAAGACACTCATAAACTATTTGAAAGGCAAGCACGGTTTACAAGAACCCATATCGGAAGATGAGATAATGACCATTCTTAAATTTAATAATGACAAGGCCGATTACTCGTCTGCTTCTCTTAAGCCAATGTTGGATTTTGTATTAACTACAAAACTAGCAAATGATATGGACACCCAAACTTATAAGATTGTCAAGAATCAAATTGATATAATAAAATCCTCACTTGACTTGAGCGTTCATAATCTTAAATACTTCGCTGATATTGAAAGCAATAGAAAAGCTTGGTCTGATCTTGAACCATTATTTGAATATTTGAGCAACAATATAAACATAGCTGAATGAACTATTCACCGTTACGATATCCCGGAGGGAAAAAAAAGTTAGCTCCATTTATTGCTAAAATTTGTTCTGACAATTCAATAACAGAGCATTTTGTCGAGCCATATTCTGGTGGCGCGGCAGTTGCTTTGTTTTTGTTGTTTGAAGGTTTTGTCAAGCATATTACAATTAATGATAATGACCGCTCTATTTACGCCTTTTGGTATTCTGTGTTGAATAAAACTGACCTATTATGTGAGATGATTCAGAACACCCCGGTTACAATAGAAGAATGGAAAAGACAAAGAAATGTACAAAAGAACAAAGAAAATTGCGGTTTGCTAGAATTAGGTTTTTCGACATTCTTTTTAAATAGAACTAATCGATCTGGAATTATCAAAGGTGGTGTCATTGGAGGAATCAATCAAGGTGGTCAATACAAACTCGATTGTCGTTACAATAAAAACGAATTAATTAATCGGATTGATAAAATTGCCAAGCTGAAGATGAATATTAGTATATTCAATGAAGACGCGTTAAACTTGTTAGATATGGATTTTATAAAGAATTCAAATCCTCACAATATGCTCATTTATTTTGATCCACCATACTATGCGAAAGGACAGTCTTTATACACTCAATATTACAAAAAAGAGCATCACAAGATTGTTTGCAATAAAATAAAGAGTTTGAACAATATGAATTGGATTGTTTCATACGATGACGCAGATGAAATAAGATTACTATATTCAGATTGTCAAATAATTGAATACTGTATAAATCATACGGCTTTTTCTGCAAAGAAAGGTAAAGAGCTGATTTTTTTAAGTCCGACTATTGTCTTTGATCCAAGCAAAAACCCGCCCCAATATAAATTCAAGAAAAAAATTCAGTATATTGAAACAGATGCTAAGCAAACCCCATAGATAAAAATGAGATTACAGTAAGGACTAAAGAAAAAACAGATATACTACCAGCGCATTATGCCTTCAATCTGCCCAAATAAAACAGATATAGGCAATATAAAACAGCAAAAACTATCAAATATGACAGAAACCAACCGCATAGAATTCAAACGAGAGCTGACTGACGACCTTGATATAGAAAAAGAGGTAATTGCATTTCTTAACTATAAGGAAGGTGGTTACATCTTTATTGGCATCGACAAAGAAGGGCATACCGTTGGTGTGGAGGATCCAGATGGTTGCATGCTTAAGCTGAAGGATAGAATAAAAAACAACATATCCCCTTCGGCGATGGGATTGTTCGATATTGCAACAGAGACAAAAGATGGCAAGTCTATTGTGAAGGTTACAGTTGCCAGTGGTATGGATAAACCATACTTTAAAACCAAGTATGGCATGACTCCTCGCGGTGCATTTATTCGTGTGGGTACTTCGGTTGAAGCATTGCCACAAGAGCAGATTGACCGACTATTTGCTATGCGTACACGCAATTCCATCAGCAAAATTGTCTCAAATCGTCAAGATTTATCATTCGAGCAACTGCGCATATACTATGATGAACGGGACAAGCGCCTAAACGACAATTTTAAGCGTAGCCTCGAGCTGATAACAAAAGAGGGTGAGTACAACTATGTGGCCTACCTGTTGGCAGACGAGAACAATAACTCCATAAAGGTGGCAAAATATTCCAGCCTCGACCGATGTGACTTGATAGAGAACAACGAGTATGGATACTGCTCACTTATCAAAGCCACCAAAAGCGTACTGACAAAGTTGGAGATAGAGAACAAGACGGCTGCGAGGATTACTCCTATGGAACGGGTCGAAACGCCTCTCTGGGACAGGGTGGCGGTGCGCGAAGCAGTCATCAATGCCATCGTGCATAATGACTATTCCTTTGAAGTGCCACCCAAGTTTGAGATTTTCCCCGATAGGCTGGAAATCACCTCTGCAGGCAGACTTCCTGAATCGCTCAGTAGAGAGGAATTCTTTACTGGTATTTCCATCCCACGCAACAAAGAGCTGATGCGTATTTATCGCGACCTCGATATCGTGGAATCATTGGGCTCTGGCATACCTCGTATCCTTCGTGCTTACGGTGAAGATTGTTTCCGTTTCACCGATAACTTTATCCGAATTACCTTCCCCGCGAGTGTACAAATTGACCATGTAAGTGCAACTGAAAATGCAACTGAAAATGCAACTGAAAATGCAACTGAAAATGCAACTGAAAAAACAAACAAGACACAACAAGGCATTCTGCACCTTATTAAAGAAAACAAGTATCTAACTTACGATGAAATCACAAAACAATTAAGCCTTGAGCGAACGACTGTATGGAGAAACATCAAAAAACTCCAAGAAAAGGGATTGCTACGTCGTGTGGGGCCAGATAAAGGCGGTTATTGGGAAGTAATAGATAACGACGTTAACAAATGATTAGAATCTGTCAGAAATGAAATAGCATTATGGCAAGTATGCATACAGATATAGAATACATTACTTATAGAAATAAGAATGCCACCATTGCGGATTGCGAGGAGGTTGGAAAGGAAGGCATTTCAAGTCCCCACACTGCGGAACCTAACGGTTCCTTGTATGGGGTTATTGAGATTCAGCCTCGAGACTGTTGAAAAATCAGTCAGATATAGCATAAGAGCCAATGTATTTTTTCTGCATTTTGGACTTCAAACAATTGAAAATCGCATAAGGACAGTAACTATGAAATGACTTGAGTATCTTTGTAAAATAAGGAAAGGCATATAATATATGTGGGTTGATGTGATAATAAATGAAATATAGTGGTTGTAAGAATATGACAAAGAAAGATAATAACGAATTGGCGAACAGCAATAAGGCGTTCCTGATATATCAGGACGACAACGGAATCACACAGGTAAATGTGAGGTTTGAGGGAGAAGATGTGTGGCTCCCAGTGGAGCTAATTATGCAGCTTTTCGATGCTTCACAGCAGGATGTGAGCTATCATATTGGACAGATTTATGCGGAGGGAGAACTGGACAAAGAACGAACTCACAAAAAATTTTTGTTAGTTCGCCAAGAGGGCAATCGAAGTGTGAACCGTCAGATTAGCCACTACAACCTTGATATGATTATCGCTGTGGGTTATCGCGTGAAGTCGCAGGTGGCCACACGCTTCCGACAGTGGGCAACGGCTCACCTCCATGAGTTCATTCAAAAGGGCTTCACGCTGGACGATAATCGACTGAAAGGCAATCGTAGCCGATATTTCAGGGAATTGTTGCAACGCATCCGCGATATTCGCAGTAGCGAACGCAACCTGTATCAGCAAGTGACGGACATCTTTATTACAAGCATTGATTACGACCCCAATGCCAACCTTACGCGTCAGTTCTTTGCATCTGTGCAGAACAAGCTGCATTATGCTGCTCATCACCATACGGCTGCGGAGGTGATATATGAAAGAGTAGATGCTAACAAGCCCATGGTGGGAATGACAAACTATAAAGAAAGCTATATCACAAAAGATGATGTACAGGTTGCCAAGAATTATCTAACGGAGCAGGAGTTGACCTATCTAAATCTGCTTGTGTCTCAGTATTTGGATTTTGCCGAAATACAGGCTCTCCAACAAGTACCTATGAGAATGCAGGAATGGATAGAGAAATTGGATGAACTGATGAAACTTTCCGGCAGACAATTACTGGTAGGCAAAGGGACTATCAGCCATGAAGAGGCCAAACAAAAAGCCGTTTCCGAATTCGAGAAATAACGAAAAATGGAGATGCTGCAATACGAAAGCGACTACGACAGAGCCATCAAAGAGCTAATACAAAAAGAAAACAGCCTGCCAGAAGCAGGAGGCAAAGTTGAGTAGGCGATGTAACGTTTCCGTATTTCGAACTTCAAATAATTGAAATTGCATAAGGACGGTAACTGTGAAATGATTTGAGTATCTTTGCAAAAACAATGGAAATAAATATCAGATTAGAGAAACCGGAGGATTACCGCGAGGTGGAGAACTTGACCCGAGAGGCTTTCTGGAACGTCTACCGTCCAGGCTGCCTGGAGCATTATGTGCTGAAACAATATCGAAACAACCCGGACTTTATTCCCGAGCTGGACTACGTGATGGAGCTTGATGGCCACATTATGGGGCATGTCATGTTTTCGAGAGCGGAGCTGGTGCTGGATAACGGCGAGCATGTGCCATCGTGGACTTTCGGCCCCATCAGCATACATCCCGACTACAAGCGCAAGGGTTATGGACTCCGATTGCTGAACTATGCGTTGGAGAGGGCTCGTGCGATGGGTGTCGGGTTCCTCTGCATGGAGGGCAACATTGAGTTCTACCGCCATGCAGGTTTCGACCTTGCCAGCAAATACGGCATCCACTACCATGATGAGCCCCACGAAGCCGAGGTCCCCTATTTCCTTGCACAAGAGCTTATCCCTAACTGGCTTAGAGACCACGGAATAGCGGAGGCAACGTATACGCCTCCAAAAGGGTATTTTGTTGCCAACCATCATCCCGAGGACTTCGAAGCCTATGAGTCCACCTTCCCAAAGAAAGAGAAACTCCGTCTGCCCGGACAGTTGGTATAACCCATGCCAAACCCCAAGAGCAGTTTCGTAAAACGGGGCTTTCGATGCGGGGCAACAATATTTTTCCCGTATCGGCAAAAAGTTGTATCTTTGCAGCGTGATTTGATACAAAAACTTGTCTATAAACTAACAAAGATAACAATGAAAAAAACACTCATCATCACAATTGCCGCCCTACTGCTGGTGGCTTGTGCAAGCAACGAGGAAAAGCTGAAACAACGCGCCGAGGAGCTGTGCCGCTATATCCCCGACCATGAATTGCTGGAGCAGTCGAAAGACTACATGACAGCTGATTTCTATGCCGTGCTGGACACGATGTTCAACCGCCTGCCCGAGCATGAGGCTATGGACCACGAATGGCTCTATTACTTCGTTACCGGCAACGGCGGCACTATAGCCGACTACACAGTCACCGCTGTGGAACAGACCGACGAGACCCACGCCGTGGCCACCATCAGCGTGCGTCAAAAATGGGAGGACGGCTCGTTCGATTCCACCTCTGACATCGAGGAACACAAGCTCTATATGGAGCAGGTAGACGGCCAATGGCTGATTTCCGACTTCGACGGACACAAGGCCGACTGTATCCGCCACATTGCCATCAACCGAGACGAACAAGCAAGACGCGATGCCATTAGCGACTATCTGGTGAACGAGATCGGCAAGCACTACCTGAAAGGTGAGCTCTGCATTCCCACACTGATGATTGTCAACTCCGGAGATGAGGACGCTGGTTGTGTCCCCGTGTTGTGCGACTGCTGGGTGCTGTGGTACAATGTGGCGGGCGACACGCTGAAGTGCGTCTCTGGCGGAAACCACAGCGGCCTGATGTCGTTGAGTGTAGAGAACGGGAAATACACCGTGAAATCCTTTGAGCAGACCGTCGACGGTGCCGGAAACGACGCCAGCGCTCGCCGCATATTCAATCCCTACTACGACATCTACCAGAACATGCACTCTAACCAAGATGTCCGCGAGGCTGTCCGCAAAGAACAACTGCAGGAGTACGTCAAAAAGCACAACCTGAACGTCCGCTACTATCAAGACTATGGCTGGCCCGCAGTGGAGCTTTTCTAATCTGAATGAGAAGATGACAAATCATAACAGAATATGAGAAATAAGAAAACCGGACTCAATATCCTTGTGGTGCTGCTTGCGCTTTTGGCAGTTGCCTCCGCTGTCTATATACGTTTTGGTGGCTTAGGCACAGGCAAGAGCGCCGACCCGAAAGAATTCGCCCACTATGCTGTATCTGTCGACGAACTGACCATTCCCACAGGAGTGCGCATCGTAGCATTGGGCGAAGCCACCCACGGCAATGCCGAATTCCAGCAACTAAAGCTGGATGTATTCAAACTACTGGTTGAACGCTTTGGCATACGTGCCTTTGCCCTAGAAGGCGACTATGGCAGCTGCGAGGCAGTAAACCGCTACATCCACGGTGGTCCTGGCACTCCCGCCGAAGCCGCAGCAGCCATCTGTTTCACTATTTACCGAACCCAGCAGATGGAGCAACTCATCGCCTGGATGCGACAATATAACGAAGCTGCCAACGACGGAGAGGACATTCGTTTTTATGGCTTCGACATGCAGCAAATCGATTGGAACATCCACATTTTGACCGAAGCCGCAAACAACTTGGAAATCGACATTCCTATCCTGCTGAAACAACGGGAAAATATGAAGGACGGGGTTCCCGAAAAGTTTGATATTGGAGAGTGGATTGAGTCCATCGAACAAGTCAAACAGGATCTTCTGCAATTCGAGGGCACTGAAGTAGCCGTTCACTGTGCCGACATCCTGCTGCAGAATTGCTCACTCGGGAAGGTCATGTCGACCCCGAACGTTGATGCCTTCCGCGACAGTCTAATGGCCGAAAACGTGCAATGGATACTCGAGCGCGAGGAATCCCTGGGTCGGCACAGCATCTTTATCTCCGCCCACAATGGCCACATCAAGCGCGTTAATGACTACAGAAATGGAGGCAAAGGCATGGGACACCTACTGGCCGACCGCTTTGGTAAGGCCTACTACGCCATTGGCACCGACTTCTACCGCTCATGCTGCAACCTTCCCAAGAACCCCAACCGCACACAACGAGCCAATCACACGTTCTTCTCGCGCGACCCACTGGCCAAAGCCGCCAAACACTGCGGATTTGAGACCTGCTGGCTCGATTTTGCCAAGGTCCCGGACGACTCTTCGCTCCAGAGGTATTTGAACAACCCTATCAGCATGGGCTCGCTGGGTGAAGTCAACTACTCTTTCTTGATGCGTATATTGCCTCGGACCTTCCGCTCGAAAGGCACCCCGCGCTTACTCTATAACAGCATGATCTTCGTCCCAGTCGCACACCCCACAGCACCCAATGTAGAATAGATACTACCGATGGAAACCGAACGAATACTATTGCGACCGTGGCGCGAGGAAGATGCCGAAGTGCTGTATCGCTATGCCTCCGACCCCGAGGTGGGGCCTCAGGCGGGCTGGTCGCCTCACAAAAGCGTAGACGAAAGTCGCTATATAATCCGCATCCTCTTCGCCAACGACCACACCTGGGCCATTGTATTGAAGGAAAGCAACGAACCCATCGGCTGTATCGGCTACTACACCGCCAGCGAGAGCAATATTGGCATTGGACAGCACGATGTCGAGGTGGGTTACTGGGTTGCACGCCCCTATTGGAACAGAGGCATTGCCACCGAGGCGCTACAACTGCTCATTGACTACTGCTTCCGCCAGCGGGGATTCCGCACCCTTTGGGCCGACCACTTCCTCGACAACCAAGCCAGCGGGCGCGTAATGCAGAAATGCGGCTTCAAGGACACAGGCCAGCTGAACCATTGCAGCCGCCTCGCTATAGGCTCCGACCGCCAGGTAAAAGTCATGCGTCTGGACAATGAGACAATAGCTTAAACTATTCCAGTACAATTCATAAAACCTCTTCACATGGAATACATTACCGAGAAGAACCGAATCTACCTTTTGCATGAAGGAATGGAGGTAGGGGAGATCACATTCCCTATGACAACGGATGGGGTCTACACCATCAACCACACCTATGTGGACGAACAGCTGCGGGGACAAGGCATCGCCTCAGAACTGGTGCGACGGGCTGTGGAAGAAATAGAGCATCGCGGTGGGCAAGTGAAGGCTACATGCAGCTATGCCCTGCTGTGGCTGGCCCGGAACCGGGGCTGCGACATAAGCAACACTCCGCTCTCGTGCCCTATTGTTTAACCCAAATAGGTCATTAGGCTGACTTTTCAATTTTTAGCTCTGTTTATGTCCCATTGAGGTGAGTTATAGAAGTCCCCTACTGTCTTTTCCAGATTCAGTGGACAGCTCGATATGGCGGATGCTACGCTACAGTTGCTACAGTTCGAAAACCTTCTTTTGGGGTGCCTCAACGGAGGTAAACACAAATGACCGATTGGGGGTGAATGGAACTGTAGCAACTGTAGCTGTAGCGCTGGGAGTTCCCAATCCCATTGAAGCCCCCTTTGGGGTTCGCCTTAGGTTCGCTCTGGGGGGCGGACCTAGAGCGAAGATAGAGCGAACCTACAGCGAACCTACAACGTTAGGTTCTCAAGTAAGTACTAATCCGTATCACTCGGCATTGAGAGCGCGGGTATTGGCGCGGCGGAGTTCAAAGTCACGACCCAGGTATTTCTCACGCACATCAGGGTCAGCTGCCATCTCCTCAGGGGTGCCGTGATGAAGCACTCTGCCTTCGTAGAGCAGATAGGCGCGGTCGGTGATGCTGAGCGTTTCGTGGACATTGTGGTCGGTGATGAGGATGCCGATATTGCGATCCTTAAGGTGCGCGACGATATCCTGAATATCCTGCACGGCAATGGGGTCCACACCGGCAAAAGGCTCGTCGAGGAGGAGGAATTTGGGGTCGTTGGCGAGGGCGCGGGCTATCTCAGTACGTCGGCGTTCACCACCGGAGAGCTGGATGCCTTTGCTGCGACGTATCTTTTCAAGACCGAACTCGGAAATCAAGGATTCCAATTTCTCGCGCCGTTGCTCCACTGTGAGGTCTTTGCGGAATTCAAGAATGGCCATAATGTTATTTTCCACCGTCATCTGACGGAATACGGAAGCCTCCTGTGCCAGATAGCCGACACCCAACTGTGCACGGCGGTACATGGGCATGCGGGTGATTTCCATATCATCCAGATAAACCTTGCCAGAATAGGGTTTTATAATGCCGACTATCATATAGAATGTGGTGGTTTTGCCAGCACCGTTCGGACCCAGCAGTCCCACAATTTCGCCCTGTCTCACATTTACGCTCACCTCTTTCACGACAGTGCGCGAACGATATATTTTCACTACGTTCTCGGTTCTCAGTTCCATGGGTAGTATATTTCGTGTTTGTTTACTTCGAATTCTAAAAAAAAGCAATAGGGCTATTCAATCCCTTCACGCAGGATATCGTGGAGATGCAACACACCCAGATAGGCATCGTTCTCGTCAACCACCACCAGTTGCGTAATGCTGTTGGCCTGCATCATGTGGAGAGCTTCCTCGGCATATCGATTATAAAGAATACGTTTGGGATTGGGCGACATGATATCGGCGGCCGTAAGCTGGTCGACCGACGAATTGGCCTTGAGCATGCGGCGAAGGTCACCATCGGTGACAATACCGCGTATGCTGCCGTCGCTGTCGGCCACCACTGTGCATCCAAGTCGGCGACAGGTCATCTCAAGTATAGTGTCGCGGATTGAAGCATCGGGCGACACGAGGGGCCGTTCATTCTGGGTATAGAGGTCGCTGACGCGCATATATAGCTGTTTGCCCAATGCTCCGCCTGGATGGCAACGGGCAAAATCGCGATGGGTGAAATCCCGGCAAGCCACCAATGCCATAGCCAGAGCATCGCCCATAACCAACTGGGCAGTGGTGCTGCAAGTTGGAGCCAACCTGAGGGGGGCAGCTTCGCTTTCCACCTCGGTGCCAAGCACGATATCGGCCTCACGGGCCAGGAATGAGTCGGTATTGCCCACAATGGCGATAAGAGGGTTGCCGAAGCTCTTAATCAAAGGCATCAGAACCTTGATTTCAGGGGTATTACCGCTTTTGGAGATACAAACCACCACATCGTCCGGGCGAATCATCCCCAAATCCCCGTGCATGGCGTCAGCGGCATGCATAAACAGTGCCGGAGTACCCGTACTGTTGAATGTTGAGACCATCTTTGCTGCTATGTTTGCACTCTTGCCAATGCCCGTAATAATAACTCTGCCGGAAGTGGAAAAAATCGTTTCAACAGCTTCATAAAAGCCATTATCTATCTGCTTTTCGAGACCGGACACAGCTTTTTTTTCATCTGCAATAACTTGAATTGCAATATCCTGAATTTCTTCTCTTGACTTCAAAGGAGATTTTTTTTAATTAATTGAATTTTTTTTCCTAACTTTGAATTGCAAAAATACATGTTTTTTTTGAATTATGACAGATTTGCAGACAAAGTTAAAGGAAATATTTGGCTTTGATAATTTCAAAGGCGAACAAGAGGCTATCATAAACAGCATATTAGACGGCCACGACACCTTTGTTATCATGCCCACCGGCGGAGGCAAGTCTCTTTGCTACCAGCTGCCGGCCATGATACGCGAAGGCACCGCAATTGTCGTTTCTCCCCTTATTGCGCTTATGAAAAACCAGGTAGATGCCGTCCGCTACACTGCCGGTCAGGAATGTGTTGCCCACTTCCTCAACTCCTCCCTCTCCAAACTTCAAACCAAAGAAGTGAAAGACGACCTGCTGAAGGGCGGCACCAAGCTGCTCTATGTGGCTCCCGAAACCCTTTCGAAAGAGGATACTGTCGAATTTCTGAAACAACTGCCCATCTCTTTCTTCGCTATCGATGAAGCTCATTGCATATCGGAATGGGGTCACGATTTCCGCCCCGAATACCGCCGTCTGCGCGATGCCATAGACTCCATCAACTGCCATGCTCCTATCCTTGCCCTCACGGCTTCGGCCACTCCCAAGGTGCAACAGGACATTATCAAAAACCTGAAAATGGAACATGCCAAACTTTTCATCTCTTCGTTCAACCGCCCCAACCTTTACTACGAGGTGCGCCACAAACCCGATAGCCCCGTAGAATTGCACAAGGAGATTGTGAAATTCATTCGTCAAAACGAGGGGAAAAGCGGCATCATTTATTGCCTCACGCGCAAGCGTGTGGAGGACTTGGCCGAACTCTTGCAACTCAATGGCATCAAAGCCCTACCCTATCACGCCGGCCTCGAGAATAAAGTAAGAGCCGAGAATCAGGATAAATTTCTCATGGAGGAGGTGAACGTGATTGTGGCCACTATTGCTTTCGGTATGGGTATTGACAAGCCCGATGTGCGGTTTGTCATCCATTATGATATACCCAAAAGCCTCGAAGGATACTATCAGGAAACCGGTCGTGCTGGTCGCGACGGAGGCGAGGGACAATGCATTGCCTTCTATTCTGAGCACGATATCGAAAGACTCTACAAATTCTTCACCGACAAAAACATAACAGAGCAGGAGATGGCCCAACAGTTGGTCCAGGAGGTGGTGAGCTATGCCGAATCTTCGGCCTGCAGACGACTGAACCTACTGCGCTATTTCGGCGAAGACTACCCAGCCGAGAACTGCGGCAACTGCGACAATTGCCTCCACCCCAAACCCCGTGTGGCTGCACGCGAAGAAATGCAGTATGCTCTCGAAACCATCCTCGCCACCAAACAGGCTTTCAAGGCCAAGGACATTGTGGACGTGATGCTGGGTCGTAAAAACAACAATACCAAGATTTACCACCACGATGCTCTTGAGCAGTGGGGACAGGGTACCGACCACGACCCCTTGTTCTGGAACGCTGTATTGAGGCAGGCCCTGTTCCTGAAACTCCTTACCAAAGAGATAGAACAATTCGGCGTGCTGAAACTCACCCCTGCGGGACATAAGTTTATCAAAAAACCCTTTGAAGTCTACGTTACTTGCGACCACGACTACAGCAACCCCTCAAGCGAGGACGATGAAGAAGCCACGCTTACCGGTAGTGGTGCCGCCGCCGGCGACGAGGCTCTCTACACCCAACTCAAGAGTCTTCTCAAATCCATTGCACAGCACCAGAAACTGCCTCTACACGTCATCTTCGAAGACCGCTCTATCAAGGATATGACCATCCAATATCCCTGCACCGTTGAGGAACTGAGCCGTTGCACCGGAGTGGGCATCGCCAAAGCACAGAAATACGGCGAACCCTTTGTGCAACTAATCAAGAACTACGTCGACCAAAACGACATAGAACGTCCACAGGACATTGTGGTGCATAGTGCGGCCCGCCGCAGCGAGAACAAAATCTATATCATCCAATCTATCGACCGCCGCAAATCACTTGACGATATAGCGCGGGGCAAAGGCCTCACCCTCGACGAACTGCTGGCCGAAATGGAACGCATCATATCTTCCGGCACAAAACTGAATATCGACTACTATATCGATGAGAACATCGAGCAGGACCACCAGGAAGTGCTTATGGACTACTGGCGCCAGTCGGAGTCGGGCGATTTAGAGCAAGCCTACGAGGAATTTGAAGACGACGAAGACTACACCCACGAGGAAATACGCCTCATGCGCATCAAGTTCCTCACCGACTTTGGACACTAAACAGAATATTTAAACGTGTGAATGCATTAATGCGTGAATCGCTGCTCCGTTGGCCACTAACGAATTAACACATTCACATATTAACGAATCAAATATGATTACTCCTGGAATAAACAACCAGTTGCGGCAAACTGTCACCGACCAGATGACCGCCGACCGCGTGGGCAGCGGTCTGGCCCAGGTGTTTGCCACACCCATGATGATTGCCCTGATGGAGAAGACCTGTGCCGAAAGCGTCGCCCCACTCCTTCCCGAAGGCCAAAGCACCGTGGGCACACACATCAATGTCAGCCACTGCTCCGCCACCCCCATCGGTATGGAAGTATGGTGCGACAGCAAATTGATTGAGGTGGACCGCCGCCGCTTGCTCTTCGAAGTCAAAGCCTACGACTCCTGCGGCCTTATCGGCGAAGGTCAACACGAACGCTTCATTGTAGATAATGCCAAGTTTCAGGCCAATACCGAAAACAAGAGACTGAGCAATAAAACCAAATGAAGAGTTTCGTCCCTCCGAAACAAATGCCTAACCGCTTCATCTCAAATCAGCCAAGATGTAGCACAGGTTCATCTTGGGTGCATACCCTATCAATAATAATGGGCACTATCCTGTCCATCACATTGATAAGCTGTGCCTCATGGAAAGCCCCTGTGCCTTATGGCCCCTGCCCTACCCCCCAACAGGTGAACTGGCAGCGGATGGAAATGAATATGTTCTGCCACTTCGGTCCCAACACCTTCTCTGGCCTTGAATGGGGTGAGGGCACCGAACCCGAAGACATCTTCAACCCCACCGCTCTCGACTGCCGCCAGTGGGCGGCTACTGCCAAGGCTGCCGGCATGCGTGGCATCATCATCACCGCCAAGCACCACGACGGCTTCTGCCTATGGCCCAACCCCGTCAGCACCCACACCGTTGCACGCAGCCAATGGCGCAACGGTCAGGGCGACGTGCTGCGCGACCTCTCCCAAGCCTGCCGCGAGGCGGGTGTCAATATGGGTGTTTACATCTCCCCGTGGGACCGCAACGCCCCCGACTACGGTACCCCCGCCTACAACGAGACTTTCCGCCAAACCCTGCATCATGCACTCAGCAACTACGGCGACATCTTCGAGCAGTGGTTCGACGGGGCCAACGGTGAAGGCCCGTCCGGACGCAAACAGCAATACGACTGGCCGCTCTTCAACTCTACCGTCGCCCGGCTCCAGCCACAGGCTTTAATCTTCAGCGATGTGGGTCCCGGATGCCACTGGATGGGTAACGAACAGGGCGTGAACGGCGAGACCTGCTGGTCGCTTCTCGACACGGCAGGATATACCCCCGGAGCTGGTGCTCCTCCGCTGGAGGTGTTGAACCAAGGCAACCCGCAAGGCTCCGTATGGATGCCCGCCGAGACCGATGTCTCCATCCGTCCGGGCTGGTTCTACCACGCCAACGAACAGCCCAAGAGCCTGCAAGAACTGCTGAGCATCTACTACACCAGTGTGGGACGCAACTCCCTGCTCCTTCTCAATGTGCCACCCGATACCCGTGGCCTCATCCCTGCTGCCGACTCGCTGCGGTTAGTGGAATTCCGCTCCGCGCTGGACAGCATCTTTGGCCACGACCTTGCTCAACAGGCTAAAATCGAGGCATCTCATACCCGGGGCAACCGATTCCGTCCCGAACACCTTACCGACACCAGTTTCCACACCTATTGGGCCGCCCCCGACTCCTGCCGACAAGCCCACATCACCCTCCATTTCGACAGCGACATCACCTTCAACCGCGTCATGATTCAGGAATACATCCCCCTTGGTCAAAGGGTGGAACACTTCTCTGTCGAGACCCTGAAACAAGGGCAGTGGGTACGTCTTGCTTCCGCCACCACTATAGGATATAAACGCATTTTGCAAACTCCAAGATGCACCACCCATGCAGTTCGCATCACCCTCGACAGCTGCCGTGCTTGCCCCGTGCTGAACCGTATAGGATTGTTTCTCGACAACATACTTGACCCAACACCCAATCAGCAAGAGGACGAGCCCATCAACATTACCGACTTCGGTGCCGTGGGCGATGGCCAGACACTCAACACCCACAGCATCCAGGCAGCCATCGACAGTGCTTCCTCCCGCTACCACCGCACCGGAAAGCAGACCACCGTATGGATGCCCGCCGGACTATTTATGAGCGGCTCGCTGTACCTCAAAAGTGGTGTCAACCTACATATCGACAGCGGTGCCACCCTTCTCGGCTCGCTCAACCCCTTCGACTACGTCAAAGACCCCTACTGCCACTGGACAGCCCTCCTCTTTGCCGTCAAACAGCAAGACATCTCCATCACCGGTAAAGGCACCATCGACTGCCGCGGCTGGGAGGTAGCCAACAACACCGTCAACCTCATACACCTCGGTCTGATACAAGACCCCCTCAAATACGACCGCCCCAACGAAACCAACCGCCCCGAGAATATCCACTTCCGCGAGTGCGACAATGTCACCGTCCGTGGCATCACCCTCCGCAATCCCGCCAGCTGGAACCAGCAGTACGACCAGTGCCGACATCTCTTGATAGAAGACCAAACCGTGGACAGCAAAAGTTACTGGAACAACGACGGTGTGGACATCGTGGACTGCAGTGATGTCGTCATACGCAACTGCAACTACGATGCTGCCGACGATGCCTTCTGCTTCAAGAGCCACAGTAAAGACGGCCTCTCCGAAAACATCCTTGTGGAGAACTGCGTCGGCCGCAGCAGTGCCAACGGTATCAAGTTCGGCACCGTCACCCGCGGCGTCTTCCGCCACTTCCGTTTCCGCAACATCCTCATCTACGACACCTACCGCAGCGCTTTCACCGCCGCCAGTGTCGATGGGGCTATCATCGAGGACATTGTTGTCGACAGCCTCCGCAGCATCAACACGGGCAACCCCTTCTTCCTGCGGCTCGCTTCGCGCAACACCAACCCCTCCCAGCAAGCCTGCCTCCGCAACATCGTCATCAAGAACCTCTATGCCGAAGTACCCCTCTCCAAACCCGATGCCGGATACTCCTACGAAGGACCCGTCGAAGACCAACCCCGCAACATCTCCCCCGCTGTCATCTCCGGCACTCCCGGCATGCGCATACAAAACTTCACTCTCCAGAATGCCGAGATAGTCTTTCCCGGACATACTGACACCTCCTACGCCTATCGCGGCACCTCTCCAAACCAGCTAGCCACCATCCCCGAATGGGAACGACGCTACCCCGAATTCTCCATGTGGAAAGAGCTCCCTGCCTGGGGTCTCTACCTGCGCCACACCGACAGCATCACGCTCGACAATGTCACCCTCCGTGTCGAAGACAGCGACTACCGACCCGCCATCGTGGCCGACGATGTCAACGGTCTCACGCTCCGCCACACCACGATTGATGAAAGAAAACCTCAGCCAAACACCGACCAACTCGTTGCCAACAATGTAACAGGGCTGAAAAAACAACACTCATCCATCTCCACTCGCCACCAGAAAGGCACACGCGACAACCTCTCGGGCATCGACGCCTCCGCCACCACCTCCGACCTCATCACCGCCCAAAACAACGCTACCCCATCCAGCGAGGGGGCTACCCTCTACAAGGCCTCCCTCTTCGGTTGCAAGAGCAACGGCACCACCATGAACACCTCATCCATCCAGTTTGCGCTGGACTACATAGCCTCCCACGGTGGCGGAACACTGGTTTTCGAAGTGGGCCGATACCTGACCGGTAGCCTGCAGATGCGCGCCAATGTCAATATACATCTCAACGAGGGAGCCATCCTGGTGGGTTCCACCTCCCCCTACGACTATGCTCCCACCCCAACCGGAGGCAACGCCCTCCTTCTTGCCGACCCCAAAGGCCACATGCTCATCGACGGACTGGGCTGTGTGGAGCTTTCCCCTCTGTTTCTTCTCTCCGACAATCCAGAATCAGTCTCTATCAAAGTGTTGCATCGCTTACCTTCAAAATAAACACCACCGCTGCCTATACACCCTTCCCCCATCAGAACGAACACGCCTCATCATCAAGATAGTTATCCTTATGACTCAATTCTATACCCTCGAGCCTCTTAAATTCCAACCCCTCAGCATACACGACCGCGGAGTTATCCAGTCCATCACCTTGGCAGCGGGCAGACGCAACTGCAACTTTACCTTCGCCAACCTGATTGGATGGCAATTCTGGTTTGGCACCGAACGCTGCATCCTCCCCCACACCGTAATACTGCGCGTCCGGCTCTTCGGCAACCTCTCCTATATGGTTTGCTCCAAAGAGCCCCCCGACATGCAACTCCTGAAACTCCTCTGTCTCGATGCCTCCCAATTCGGCGATTCCCTCACCCTGCTGGCTCTCGAGGACTCCCATGCCGACTACCTGAAAAGGATACTACCCGTTCAAGCCGACATCAATCCCCGCCGCAACAACTACGACTATATCTACCTGCGTCGCGACCTGGAGCAGCTGGCAGGCAAACACCTCAAGGCCAAACGCAACCACGTCAACAAGTTTCTCCAACTATACCCCCAATACGAATATCGCCCCCTCTCCCCTCAATACTTCAACGACTGCCGCCAGCTGGCGCAGTTGTGGCGGGACGAAACCGACAACACCGACCATCAGGGCTCCGTCAACGCCGAGCAGCAAGTGATGGAGAATATCTATGCCCATTGGGACGAGCTGGACATGATAGGCGGCAGCATCTGGATTGACGGCAAGATGGTTGCCTTCACCTACGGCGCCCCTGTCACCTTCGACACCTTCGACGTCTGTGTCGAGAAGGCCGACCGCAACGTTGATGGCGCTTTCAATATCATCAACCAGCAATTTGCCTCCCGTCTCCCCGAGCAATACGTTTTCATCAACCGCGAAGAGGACATGGGTCTGGAGGGTCTTCGCAAGGCCAAACTCTCCTACCACCCCCATATCCTGCTTGGCTACAACACAGTCACCCTGCCATGCAAGCCCATTATAGACTACAACGAATGACCCCTGCCGACGCGCCCGAAACCATCCAGTGGATCACCAACCAATATGGTTTCGACCCCGAAGAGGTGCGTCAATGGGTCCACCATCTCCATTTCAACTGGCCCCTGAGCGTAAAAGCCATCAACCCCGACGGCCATACCATCGGCCTGCTCAACATGAGCGACTACCGTATCGAGGAGGAAACCGAATCGATTGTCGCCCGTCAGCCAGACCTCCTCGCCCGGCTCAATGCCATGAAGTACACAGCCGTATTCTCATTCATCGTAGCCGAACCCTATAGGCACACCCGCCTCAACTACGACATGATTATGTCCATCTGGCCCGACCTGCAGCAATACGACTTCGTTTTCATACCTGTGATGCATCGTCTTAAAACCCACCTCTACTGGCAAAGATGGGGCGCCCGCGAATTCTTCCGCGACAACTTCTCCATCTACTACATGCTCCCCCTCTCGCCCCAAGCCAAAGATTTAACCCAAATCGGTCATTAGGGTTTATGCCAGATTAGTATTTGTTTCTAGCAGATTGGCCGCATCGCTGGCGAAGATGTGAAGAAAGCATCCAGTGGATGATTTCGATAGCGAAGCGGAGAAAACAAGGCTACGGCGAGACAGGGATGTGGACAAGATGCCGAAAGAAATGCTGATATGGCATAAAGAGACATGAATAAGCGAGAAAGAATATACTCGTCGGTCTAATGACCGATTTGGGTTTAACCTCTCAATTGCCCGTCCCCCCAGCATCAGCCCAATCCGATTTGGGTTAACCATATATCCCATTGTTATTTATCCATGCAAAGATACAAAAAATAACTAATTCGGGGAGTTATTTTGTTAAAAAACGGTACAATTCGGGGAGGTACTTTATTAAATAACGGTACAATTCGGGGAGGTACTCAGAAATAAAACGCCCCATTCGGTTTGCTACGTGGCATTGTCAAAACTCCTTTCTTTTCACATTTGCGCTGCAGCCCCATGCCTCACCATTGTCGGTGCCAATGGCATTGATGGCGTAGCCCCAGAAATCCCAAATCGGTCAATAGCACATAGGGGCATTAGCACATTTAGCCCAGTGGCAACGTTGCGCATAGCGAGAACAATGAATGCCCGCTTTCTTTGCCGAGCCAAAGCAACGTCACAAAATAACGCCTTGTGCAAATCAAAGAGATACAAATAACGCCCTCTATGGGTAAAACTACATATTCGTTTTTTTAAAACCTATCTATTTCAGCACCCTTTCCCCCGCCCATATGGGGCTAGGGTCATTTCTGACGCACAGCACGGACAGGAAACCCATCGACGCGACTGGCGTCCGACAAGCGCAGTTTGCTCGAATCGAAGACGAAGCAAAACGCGTATTCCGGTTTGTCCGTGACGAGCGAACTCGACCAGTATCTGCCATTGCTGCCAGCTTCCTTGAGCGAACTACCCCAAAGGTAGCCGGCGGCAGGGAGAAAAAGGCTGTTGCCGTTAGGGCCAGTGAAGCGGCGACCTTTCACACCGTTCTGTGTTGTCCACTGGCTGGTGGTATTGTCCATCATTTCCTGCCACTCTACAAGGGTGGGGGTACGCCCTCCGTAGTTGGCGGTGGCGGCATCGTCGCCGAGCTGCAGGATGGTCAGGTTGTCGGTGAAACCATTGTAGCCATACGGTGAGTTGCTGCAATACTTGGTGAGTTTGAGGGGACCCCCATGGCAATATCGGTAGTTGCTCCATTCAGACGAACTTTTGGGCGTAGTCTCGCCCCAGGCAAAGTAGTCGCCGTAGTCCCCCGGCGAGGTGGCGCCCACATTGCGAGTAGCCCACAACAGGCCGCTTGGCAGTCCGAGGTCAACCCAGTCATCGTCAGCGGAGCCTCCACCAGTTCTCTCTTCCTTGTGACATCCTGCCACAAAGAACAACGCAAAGGTCATCAACGAAATGGCTGTAACCTTAGTGAATAAAGTTCTCATAATCTTTTTCATACTATGTGCTTTAAGTTAATAACTCAACTATTTTACATTGCAAAGATACACATAATAATCGGATTGACACCCCCACGGGAAAAAATAGATATGTTTTTGCTTTCGGATACATAGCCCCTGGGCTTTGCAGTACCCCACTGAATAGTGGACTCGCGGTAGCGGTCCGTTTGCATCTGCCTATTTTTGAGGCACCTAGAATCTCGGTTTGTTCTGCCTTCGCTACATGTTATGGTCTTCTTCACCTCTTCCTCACATCTTATTAACCTATACGGTCATCATCTATCTGTTAAGGAGTCAGTTGGTGGTAATTGGTGAAGGGAGGCGGAATAATGTTGAATATATAGAGGACTGCAACGGCATAGCGGGGATTCAGGATGACGGCATCAGTGTATACCCCAATCCCGCACGGGGCCGTATGGTAGTCAGCGGCACCGACAACTGCAGCCATCTGGAGCTGGTCAATATGCTCGGGGTAACTGTTCTCTCACAAAAAGTTGCCGGAAGCAGCATCGAGATTGATGTGAGCCGTCTTGCACGGGGGACATACCTTTTGCGCCTGCACAACGCATATGGCATTGCGACAAAAAGGCTAATCGTACAATAGCGAACCTTCACACAACCTTCACCGAACCCTCCGTTTGGGCAATGCTACAAAAAGCATAGGCTATAAACAATAGGCCTACAGACGAATATGACAGGATGGTAATATCCATCCGAAAAGGGGCTTTTGCCTATCGGTTTCGGTCAAAGCAAGGAGATTAGCTCTATCCTCATCAGCTTAATACATAACATATTGCAAATAATATTTTGGTATGTGGATAATTCTTTGTACTTTTGCACCTGAGTTTGGGTTCTGCTAACCCTACCAAAAGTGAGCAGAATATGATGGACACCCCATACCGAACTCGCTGTCGGGGTGATATGCACGCTAATGTATTCCAATACTCCTATCCCCATGATATCGACGCATATTCAATAGCACCCCTACATTATTTGCGAACATACTGACAATGAAAAGAATATATATCCTATCCTTGTTGGCCTTCACTTTGGCAGTCGTCCTCTCTTGTGCCAAGCAAGGCTATCCTTCAGGCGGACCCAAGGACGAAAAGCCCCCTGTGGTGCTTTCCACTACACCTGCAAATGGCTCTCTGAACTTCGGCGAGAAACAGTTCAGCATCGCGTTCGACGAATATGTCAACATCAAGGATGCGGAAAACAACATCCTGGTTTCCCCGCCCATGAATACCAAGCCGGAATATACCACCAAGGGGCGCAGTGTGGTTGTGAAGCTGAAGGACACCCTCATGCCCAACACCACCTACCTCTTTCAGTTCAAGGAAGGCATAGTTGACTTCAACGAAGGCAACCCCCTGCCCAGCTTTGAATATGTATTCTCGACGGGCAGCAGCATAGACAGCATGACCTTGCGCGGTCAGGTGCTGGATGCGTTCACGCTCAAACCGTTCTCCCAGGTGGTCACCGTTATGGCCTATGGCGAAAGCCAGATGGCCGACACTTTGGGCGACAGCATTGTTGCCAAGGTGCAACCCATGTATGCCACACGCACCGACAAGGAAGGCAATTTCGCCCTGAACCACCTGCGCGAAGGCCGATACATGATTGTGGCTCTCGACGACGCAAACAAGAACCTGCGCTACAATGAAGGCGAGGCCATTGCTTTTTTGGACAGCCTTCTCACCGCCGAGCCAATGCCCGCGGCCCCCGACACCACGCGGTCGGCAAAAGACTCCATCGGTGCGACCAACGACTCGACCACAACAGCACCCGCCGACAGCACCCATCTGTCCCAACCCGACACCACACTCCCCTCGCCAAGCTCCATAGCCCAACCTACGAAACACACACTCCTCATCTCACTACTCAAGGTAGAGAAGCAACGCATAATCAAGAGCGAATTCTCGGGCAAGGGACATATCACCATTGCGACCCAAGTGCCGATGAGCCGAAACTACACCCTCCAGTCGCTCTCGGCCGATACCGCCACTGAGACCTTCTACCACATACTCAACGCCAAAGGCGACACCCTCTCGATTTGGCTCCTGAACCGTGACTGCGACTCGGCACATCTGGTATTGAAGGACACCTCCGGCATCAACGACACCTTGCATCTGAGGATGAAACAGATGCGCTCCCACGGTAAAATGGGAATCTCCAAACCCACAAGCACCCCGATGCGCGGCCTCGTATCGGCAAACCATCCCTACTTCGACACCATGTGGATTGCCTTCGACATCCCCATTGCCTCGTATAAAGCCCCATGGGGCAGCAGCGACTCGGCCATCATCGACTCTGCGGTGGGCGTATTCCTTCACAAGGACAGCACACGCACGCGCTGCGGCATACACCTTGTGCCCGACTCCACGCTCGGACACGGGCTGTCTCGCAAAGCCTTTATCGGCTTCGCCGGTAAATCGGGTGAGAAGTATTCCTTCCACATACCCGAAAAACTATTCCTCGACATCCACAACGTGACAAACGACTCGCTCAACATCACCACCCAGTTCACCAAGTCGGAGAACTATGGCAATCTGAAACTGAACCTCCTTTTGTCCGATAGCACGCTCCTCGCCGAAGGCGGACAACTGCTGCTCCAACTCATAGACGAGAAAGGCAATATGCTGCACCAAAAAATAGTCCATCAGGCCGGACCTGTGACATTCGAACACCTCAAGGCCGGCAAATACAGCTTCAGGCTGATAGCCGACCGCAACGGTGACGGCTCCTGGACACCCTCAAACTACTGGCAGCACCAACAGCCCGAGAAGGTGATTTATTTCGACAAAACCCTTGACCTTCGCGAGAACTGGGACATGGAGGAGAAATGGAACGTAAAACAATAAAAAGCATAAGTACCTTCGCCCCCATCACCCCGACCTTCGAAACAGTAGAATAAACGACGACCCGCACATGCAACTACAGCGTAAACTCATCTCAGGCCTCTTCTGGATTCTGCTGCTGAACCTCCTCATCAAGCCCTTCTGGATTCTGGGCATTGAGGTGGGTGTGCAGAATGCGGTGAGCACTTCGGAGTATGGAATATACATCACGCTGTTCAATCTGGCCTATATCTTCAACATACTGCTTGATTTAGGCATCACCAATTTCAACACCCGGAATATAGCCCGCCACCCAGCGCTCATCAACCGCTACTGCAACCGCTTGCTGGCGGTCAAGGCGATACTGCTGGTGTTCTACATGCTGGTAACTATGAGTGCCGGACTGCTGAACGGCTACGGCTCCCGTCAGTTCCAACTGCTGGCGTTACTCTGTTTCAACCAGTTTCTCAACTCCCTCATTCTTTTCCTTCGCAGCAATCTGGAAGGGTTGTTGCTGTTCCGTTGGGACAGTGTGGTCAGTGTTCTCGACCGCATAGTGATGATTGTGATTTGCGGATTCCTGCTATGGGGACCTCCCGCAGGAAGTGCCGGGGGCTTTTCCATATTCTGGTTTGTCTATGCCCAGACGGCAGCATATCTCGTCACAGCCTTGGTGGCCCTCGTGGTGGTGATGCGCAAACTGCACCGCAACCGCAATCTTGCCTCTCCCTCCCGGTTCACCTTCTCCAAAAGGAATCTGCTCTTTGCCCTCGCCATTCTGAAACGCAGTGCACCTTTCGCACTTCTGGTTCTGCTCATGGCGTCGTATAACCGCATTGACCCCTTGCTCCTTTCTCTCCTGCTGCCCGAAGGCGACCACGCCGCAGGCATCTATGCCGGAGCCTTCCGCCTGCTCGACGCACTCTCTATGATTCCCTACCTTGTCTCGGTTCCGCTGCTACCGGTGTTTGCGCGTCTCACCCATCAGAATGACCACCCTCAACTCTCGTCCACAACCCTTATGGTTACCTCCCTACTGCTGGTTTTCTCGCTCACTGCCGCCTTCTCCTGCTCGGCACTGGGCACCCAACTGATGGATGTGCTCTACACAGAGCATGTGGCCGAATACGCCAGCGTCTTCACCTTGTTGGTCTTCTGCATCATTCCCATTTCCATTACCTATGTGTTTGGCACACTCCTCACCGCTGCCGGCCATTTGCGCCAACTCAACATACTGGCCACCATCACCCTGGTGATAAACATTGTGGTCAACCTTATCTGCATACCCCGACTGGGGGTGATAGGAGCAGCCTGTGCCTCACTCACCGCCCAGTCGTTTATGGCTATTGCCCAAATGATTGTGGCACTGAGGTTGTTCCACATGCGTCCTCCCACAAGCTATCTGCTGCGCCTCGGGGCCTTTATTCTTCTTGTCGGAGCCATAGCGTTCGGCACCCGCTCCTTTGTGTGGTGGCAAAGTATGCTCATTGCGGCTGGAGTAGCCTTGGCATTGGCAGACCTGCTGGGTATTCTCAAAACCGACATCCTTACTCAATTATTGAAATCAACCTCCAACGTTAAGTCATAAACAATGAACATATCTATCATGAAACATCTTAAACCTTATCATCTTGTTATCGTCGTGCTCGCCTTTGTCCTTCTCCGCCCCGCACAGGCACAAATCTATATGGGGCTTCATGGCAGTGCCGTTCTGCCCAATCAATTCTATGCCGAGAGCCACATGAGCGACAACGAGTGGATGTTTACACAAGGAAGCCAGCACTGTGCCGGTGCCGGACTGGGTTGGAATGCAGGTCTCGACGTCAGCTGGGCAATGCCATTCCACACCAACCTCGAAGCCATACTCTCTGCCGATTACCTCCATAACAGCATGAACAAGGATGTGAAGCAATACTATCAAATACGCTATTCCCAACGCTACAGCAACTGTTCGCACTATGAGATGACCCTGCCCCGTTTCCACCATATATGCGTTATGGCCGGTATGCGCTATTGCTTCCCCATGACTACCCTCTTCGACCTCTACGGCGAGGCCTTGGCCGGTGTCAATGTCCGACTCATAAACAACTGGACCCTTGCCTATGCCGACGAGCAATGGAATCCGGACGGCAATCCTGACATAGAACTACACAACAATGAAAGCATAAAAACCTACCCCACCGCTACAACCTTTGCCTTTGGTGTCGGGGCCGGATTCATTATCAAGAAGATGGTCACTGTAGGAGTTCGCTACTGCATGCTCGGCAAGGCCCCCCTCTCGTGGGAATCGACCGAAACGGTACGCTATCTTGTCCAGAACCAAGTGGTCTCCAATACCCATACGCAGCACATAGACCACTACAGCATCAACCCCACCATGCTCACCATCACTCTGGGCTTCCGCCTCAAGGCCTTCGGTGGAGCACGCCACGTCCAGGACTGGTAACCCACCCGAACCCCATACTGACAAAAGTCGTGTCACTGCAGCGGTGGCACGACTTTTGTTATTCTACTTCATTGTAATACAAACAACATGAACAAAACACGAATGACCTTCACCGCCGACCGTCATAAAGTGAACGAAGGCGAGATAGTAGAGATAAATTGGTCTTGCGACGGAGCCGACACCGTTCAGCTCACTATCGACAACGGACTGCGTTCCTCCTCTATGCCCCTTCCTTCCGAAGGGTCCAAACGTTTCCGCCTCAACCGCTCCAAGGGCCGCACATGGCTCAAACTCACCGTCACCATCCAAGGCAAGGAATACAGCAAGAAGATCGGGGTGCGCGTCAAACCCATGCCCACCACCCGTGCCGAGACCGTCGACTCGCAAGGCCGTCCGCAAAGCGGTGTGTCCCGCTGGTGGCAGCGCACGCTGACAAATTGGCACAACTGGCGGTCCCGCATCCGCTATGCCGTTCAAGCCCTGCCCGAAGGCAAACAAATGGCCCTGAAAGTACTCGCCGTGCTTACCCTCACCCTCTTCATCGGTGCCATCTGGCCTCGGTTGGCAGGCATAGCCATCTTGCTTCCCGTAATATATCTTGTAGTGGTGTTGTTGCGCCGATAGGGTTCAAATCATAGTAAACCCATAGCGGTACAGTACAGTGTCGGCACAAACCCCTTGTTTCAGCCGCTCCACATCCACCTTGGTGCCGGGTGCCACAATCACCGCGTCAAAACACATGCTGTCCTTCATCCCTGTTTCCCCTTTGCCATAGCGTGGAAAGGGATTATGCTCTTTGTCTATCACCCATATCTTCTTATTGTCGAACACAATGCAGTGGTTCACCACTGCACAACTGCCGTCGTTGTATAGACTGTCTATTGCCACTACCACAGTGTGCTTTATCCGTCTGCGGGTCACAAATTCCTTTCTCTCGTAGTCCACCGCAGCCACATTTTCTGCCGTCTCACTATCGCACACCAGCCAGCTTTGACGGCCGCTGATGCACTCCACCGCCAGATATTTCCCCGCGCTATACACCACCACTCCCTCTTGTCGTTCGGCCCGCCAGTCCACCACCATCATGTATATCGCCATCAGCACCCCCACACAGACCATAGCCAGTAGGGGCCACAACCGGCGTTGAATCAGAAGCACCGTGACCATCACCAGCAACAATACCGTAAGCAACACGATGCACCCGTCGCAATAGATATTCTCTATCACCGCCCCCGGCAACGTCCCTACCCAACGCGTAATCATGTCCACACAATCCAACTCCCCCTGCAGCAGTGCCGTCATCCATCCCCATCCTGTCACCAACACCGCCATCACCGTGGCCAACAGCACCCCGGCAAAAGGCACCAGCAACAGGTTGGCAATCATGAACCACGTGGGGAACTGGTGGAAATGATACAGCACCAACGGCAGCGTTGCCAACTGGGCAGCCATAGTAAGACACACATATCCCCACACTTTCCGTCCCATCCATCGCCAAACCCCTTCGCCCGTCAGGGGCAGTAACCCTTTCAACGGCCTGCTCCACAACAATATCCCTGCCACAGCCGCATACGATAGCTGGAACCCCATATCGTACAGCACCATCGGGTTGGCTCCGAGCAACAACAAGGCCGAAGTGCATAGATTGTTAAAACTGTTAGGCCTTTGCTCTATCATGTCCGAAAGCAACAGCAATGTCAGCATCACGCCCGCCCTCACCGTCGACGGGGCCATACCCGTCATCAGCACAAAGGCAGCTATCACCACTATCTGGAACAGCCCTTTCACCACTCGGTGCCAACGCCTGCGTCCCAAAAAGAACATACAACAACCCGCCAACCACGCCACTATGCCCACATGCAAGCCCGAAACACACAACAAATGCATCACCCCGGCATCGCGGAACTGCTGCTGCGTGGCATCGTCCAAGTCATCGCGCCACCCCAACATCAACGCCTCGGCCACTCCCTGCTGTCGGGACGTGAGAGCCGTTTGCTGCAATCGTTCCACCAGTCGCCGTTGCCATATTTTGGACCATCTCACTATTGATGTGCCAGCCCCCATGTCTCCGTTGGCGGCAGTCCAACAGCCACGTTCCACAAAGCATTGGCAATTCAATCCCTTGCGCCGCATGTATTGACGATAGTTGAATTGATATGGATTCTCCTCGCCGCTGAAATCGCTCAACCGTCCCCGCACCACTATCCGGTCGTCATAATTCAATGCAGCGGCAATACTGTCCTTGTGCAGGTATAGCATCAGCCTGCCCCGTCCTTCACGCCATTCACCCTCCTGCTCCACTGCCTCCACCTCGACAGGCATCTTATAGTACCGTGCAGTGCCCCGGGGCGTATCCTTCACCCTTACCGTCATCACCACGGCCACCTGTTTCCCCTCCGTCGGCGCTACCACGCATTGGCTATTATGTTTCCAACCCGCGGCCGCTGCCCATCCCGTCAATATAAACACCACCCACAGCGACGCCACAAACCACACCCTGTGCCCCCGCTGTTTCCTGACCACATGCCACACCATCATCCCCACAGCCATCACCGCCAACGCCCCCGCCAGCCATATAGGCATCGCCACTCCGCTCTCCTCCAGCACTATGCCAACAGCCATACCCAGCACCACACGCAGCATGGGCGTGCGTCGCATAAAGCGGCCTACGGCATCGGTTCTTGTGGCATTGTTCATCGCTCCTGACTCTTTTTTGCAAAGATACAACTTTTTTTCGTACTTTTGCATTTCCATTCACACATCACCACTCATGGCAACACACAACGACACCGGCAAATTAGGCGAAACCCTTGCGCAGGAATACCTCGTATCACAAGGTTTTGCCATTGTGGCCACCAACTGGCACCGCGGCAAGTTCGAGATAGACATCATTGCCTACCGCGAAGGCCTCATTGTATTTGCCGAAGTGAAAACCCGCAGCCACACCGACCACGGCAACCCCGAAGAGTTTGTCGACAACAAGAAACAGCGCGCCTATGTGCGTCTGGCCGATGCCTACGTCACAGCTCACCAGCGCCACGAAGAGGTGCGTTTCGACATCATCTCGGTCATCCTCTCGCCCGACGGACACCAAATCGAGCATCTCGAAAACGCCTTCGCCCCGGTAGAGCTGACCTGATGCCGCCTCAGAAACTCAACTCCAGCCCCACCTCGTGCACCTGTTTCATCTGACCGCCAATATAAGTGGGCAGCACATTGGCCGTGATTCCCACCCTCCTCACCGTGCCTTGGGGCAACAGCACACTCACCCCCACCGTCATCTTCCACTTATTGACAATACTTAATGATTGTCCTGCCGTCAAATTGCTAGCCGGCACCAAACTGAATTGCCATCCTCGGCGGCTTTTTCCGCCTGGATACAGCCTGAAGCTTATCGGCAGCCGCAAATAGACACATAGTGTGGGGTCATAGAATACGCCCACCTTCTCTTCGCTGCCCATATCCATTGCGGAAGCGAAAAAACTTTCCATTCCGGTAAGTGCATCATTACTCTCCATTCTTCCGTCCGACACATCCACCACTCTCCCGTTCAACATCCCCTCCACCCCGATGCCCAGACCCACCTCATAGCGGCCGCTGCTCACCAAAGTCAAGTCCGCATCCACCGCCATACTCAGGTTGCTGTTGATTATGGACAGATAATCCATCGTCCCGGTCGACATCGATGCCCCTACACTGGGCACCAAACTCCAACGACTCCTGTCCTCCGAAACCATTGCCTTTCCCGGCTCCGCTCCCTCCCGCAGCGCAAACTGCGGCACAAGCACAGTTTCTGCCATCGAACTCAAGGCCTGCCCTTTCTCCGGGCTCGGCTGCTCGGGCTCAACTGCAGGGACAACCGCCTGTAGCGCCGCAGCCAAACATTCGTCGCCCGCCAAAGTATACTTCTTCACCGGAATCGACACCCTTTGCTGTGACCTGTTGTCAACTGGCGGTGTTACCGTTCTCGGCTCTGTCTGCCCGTTGGCTGCCTCCACCCGCTCGGGTATCCCGGCCACAATGGGCGCATCATCCACGTTGCCCCCTCTCCACAGCACCGGAGACACCACACCCAGCAGCACGAGAACTGCCACTCCCGTCAGCACCCCTCTTTGCCTTCTCCGCAGATGGTGCACCCTTTCCACCACAGCCTCCTGCTGCCGGCGGTCCTCGCCATATTGCTTCAACAGCTCTTCTATATTCCCATTATCCATTTTCTAATCTTATTATTCTGTCCCTGTTGTATAATCCTTGCCAAGTCGCAACCGCAACTCAGCATATATGCGGCTCATTATGGTGTCCACATTGCTCTCCGACAATCCTGTGATGCGGGCTATATCGCGCGAGCCAAGCTGCTCCACATAGCGCATCCGCACCAGCCGCTGTTGCTGCGGCGACAGCGTGGCCAACGCCTGCTCCAGCTTTGCAAACCTCCGCTCGGCCTCCAACGCCTCCTCCATCCCCTCGTCGCTCAGGCTGTCGGCTGTGGCTGCCTCCAGCCGCTCCGTATTGTGCGACGCCCGCAACATATCAATACACCGGTTCCGCACCGCCATCAGGCAGTATGCTCTCACATTGTCCATCCGCCTCAGCCTCCCCCTTTTCCGCCATAGCGACACCAGCGTGTCCTGCACCGCATCGGCGGCGCACTCATCGTGCAGATACCTCCTCGCCACACTATGCATGGCCGGCTGCAACGCAACAACGGTGTTGATAAACTCGTCGGTAGTCAACTATCGGTCAACAATTTTACCAAAATTAGAAAGTATAGCTCAGTCCCAGCCGCAACATGTCGAACAGCGGCCACTTAGTGCTAGCTATCGGGTAGTTGACAATATTTATATATGCACTCGCATCCACTACACGGGGCATTCCAAACACAAAGGAAGAATACACATTGTGTCTGTATTCCCGCCCGCGCTTATCGGTGATGTCGCAATAGATATAGCCCAATTGCAACAAGTCAAAGTACAAATCGACCGAGACATGCCCGCCTATTCTGGCTGTCAACCCCGGTACCACCGATAACTGAAAAACCACCTGCTTGTCTGGACCATACGTCACTGTTTGGTGCGCGGGCTCCGGAGAACCGTAATTCTGACTAAAGTTGCTCGAGCGTTGATAGAGGCTCCCGCCAATAGCAGTCAACTCGGCAAATAGCCCCACATGCTCCGTTATCGGCAACCGGTAACGCAAATACGCACCCGCGCCCCAACCAATCACCTCATTCTTATTTTCATATTTATATTCATATTGGGAAGGCTCCAAGTCTCCATAGTTTTGATAAGTCCAAGAACTACCAAAATAGTAGGCATACTTCACACACCCTATCAATCCAGCCGACCACCGCGGACTCCAGCTGTAGCCCACCCGCAACGTTCCGCCACAATCAAAGCTCTTCGATTTATTGTTACTGAGATAATCAACCTGCCTTGAGCCTTGGTTTCTGTCGCTCATAAAGCTGCCGCTCACCCCCACAACAACCTGTCCCATCAACCGACTTGCCGTCATTGTTGTGAACACCAGCATAATAATCATTCCAATCTTTTTCATGTCTTGAAAAATTTGTTGTTTTTTACTACTATCTTTATCGTCTTTTACTATGTAACGGACACATAGTGGAATTCTCACAGCCATCCTGTGTTAAATATTCCTAAATCCCCAATTCGACTCTCCCTTCTCTACCCTACAATCATATCCCACCTAAGCGTCCGTTCATAAATTGTCCGGCACTCCCGCCCACCATTCTGGAGTTTACATTCACAATGCAAAGATACTACTTTTCTTCAAAATAATAATAAACCACAACCTCACAACTCTTTTTCGCCCTCTCCGCAACAACGAACCCAGATTGAGCACGCCGGAAAAATAGTCTTGCTCTCGCTCTGAACCATTCACCACATCCGACCCAGTCGATCCATAACTTGAACCAAATCGGTCATTAACTATACTGAATACAAACTGCTTCATGTATCATTGCCGCTGAATCCGCGAGCATGAATGCATACCGACATGCTACAAAGGCGGTAAAGTAATCTTCTGAGAAAAATCCAGCTTTGCTTCCTATTCACTTTCAAATCACTCTTTTTTACAGGCATTCTTCACTGCTGTGGTGAATAGAAGGTTTCTAAGGGGTTGATAAGAGCTTATGAGTTAGCGAACCTGGAATGGAGAAGGAAAAGTTGATTTTAGGCGACAGGAATGTTTCGAGGCGGAGAGGTTGGAGGCTCATCAGAAAGTATACCTAAATTCCAGTTACAAGTGCAACACTAAGTAAAAAAAAGAGTACCAAAATTTGGTACTCTCAGGTAAAATGACTACTTTTGTGTTGTCAAATGAAAAGATATAATCACCTTACCAAAG
>JAEEGF010793864.1_pt1 | contig 48294 bp, 36 predicted proteins | sample 9134171 | NCBI WGS metagenome assembly JAEEGF01 (sample SAMN16246542, study PRJNA631951) | gut metagenome | biome: gut microbiome; feature: rumen; material: AP-attached | host: Bos | place: Iran: Karaj | collected 2018-10
TCCGTCTCCGCTCTCTTTTGTGACAAGGTATTTTATATTATATCTTCTGATATGTTCTATATTTGTTTCTTCCGAGAATGGTCCCTTTAGAGCGATGATGTGACTCTCTTCTATTCCTTCTGACCTGCACTTTTCGATGCTGCTCTCTGTCGGGATCACCCTGACAAAAAGCCGGTTCTTATCCAGCTTCGAAGCAAATATACCAAGTTCCTTGCTTCCTGTAGTGAGAAGTATATTTCCTTCTTTACTGTCGGCCGATGCTTTCTGTTCACTGCCCATAACTGCCGATTCTCCGGTCAGTGCTTGCGATTCTCCGGTCGGCGCTTGCGATTCTCCGGTCGGCGCTTGCGATTCTCCGGTCAGTGCTTGCGATTCTCCGATCAAAGCTTCGTTTTTTCCCGCAAGAGCTTCCGCCGCACTTAAACATGTATCATAATATATAACTCTGTTTCTGTTTAGGATTTCAGACGTTCCAAATGAATCCTCGTCCGGACCATTGTTTATTCCTGATTTTTTCGATTCATTCTTTGATTTCAGTTCAGCCTCCGCTCCCGACTCTGATATAATTCCCGATTCAGTTTCTATTCCCGATGTATCTCTACTCTTGTCATCAGCTCGTCTTAGGCGCAGATATCTAACACCGGTCTCAGAACATGCGTCTTTGATATTTTCCGTCACCTCTGTAGCAAAAGGATGCGTAGCATCAACCACGACTTCAATCCGGTTGTTCCTAAAAAACGCTGCCATCTGCTCCTTATCAAGCCTACCGACATGAACAGAAACACCTTCTATCCCACGCAGCATCTCCTCACCGTAATCTGAAGCAACCGAAACGATGATACTATCCTCATTATTCAGTTTGGAAAGCTTTTCTGAAAGCACTCTTCCTTCGGTCGTGCCTCCGAATATTAATATCTTCACAGCGGATCTCCTCATTTACTATAGCCGCGTCTCGTGATCATCTTCCCATCATCAATATAACTCATACTGTTACCGATATAGACGGTGGTAAACATATCAACCTCAGCATCATGAAGCTCGCTGAAGCTCATTGCAACTGCCTCCTGGCCTTCTCTTCCGATATTTTTCACGTAGCCGCAGGCTCTGTCTGCCGGAACTTTATCCTGAATGATCTCACAGGCCTTCGCCAGATAATCCTTCCTCTTATGGCTTGAAGGATTGTAGAGCACGATAACCATATCCGCTCCTGCAGCCGCGCGAAGCCTTCTCTCAATCAGCTCAAACGGTGTCAGAAGGTCGCTCATACTTATGACCGCAAAGTCACCCGAAAGAGGTGCACCAAGTACCGCCGCTCCGCTGTTGGCCGCAGTGATACCTGCTACCACAGAAAGCCCTATTCCCGGATATTCCGGAAGCAGCTCATACATCAGAGAAGCCATGCCGTAGATACCTGCATCACCGCTCGACACTACCGCAACCTTCTTTCCCCTCTGTGCCTCTTCATACGCAATCCTGCACCTCTCAACCTCCTGTTTCATAGGAGTCGAGATAAGCTCCTTACCCTCTGTAAGGTCCTCAACCAGTTTCAAATACACCGGATATCCAATGATCGTATCACTCGTTCTTATTGCTTCCAATGCTTCACCAGTCATCATGGAAACGTCACCCGGTCCTATTCCAACTACATATATAATGTTGTTATTACTCAATTCTGACATTCAATTACCTCTTATTGTTTTGCCACACCAGACACCCTCTGCAAGTGCCAGAGTGATACCGTCAAATACAGTTTTCTTCGCGATCAATTTTCTGTCACATATGAAGGTTGTTCCGTCTGAACTTTTGCCTGTTTTTTCTTCCGCATTATCACCATCATATGTTAGTGTATTACTGTTGTCCGGATCATTTATTCTTTCAGAGCCCTCACACTCACTAAAGCCCCCGGCAAACTGCACTGCGGCAGCAACAGCCGCTCTCTCACAGACGTTATCAACTCCGACCTTTTCGAGCACGGTTTCCGAACTGCTGAAGCCATCACCAAGTTCCGCAAGCTCCTCCGCACTGTATACCACAAATGGTACACGATTAGTGTCAGCCCAGCGCCTGATGCCTTCCTCATCCTTCTTCACATCAATCGAAGCTATCGCCGCCAGCCTCTGTAGCTCGATCTTATTATTCGCAAGGAAGTTCTCGATTGCATTTCTTATATCACCGTAAGGTTTATTCCTCCGGCATCCGATGCCCAGATAATATACCTTCGGAACAAGACCGCCTTTAGATATCAGTTGTTTTATATATTCATCTGTATTTATCATATCCACATGACTCTGATGATCATCTGCATTTATAATGTTTACACAGCTCTGATGATCATCCTCAGCATCATGTTCATGGTATTTATTCTCCAGCGACTCAGCCGCTACGCTCTTTATTAGCTGACGGTCAGCAATATAAAGCTGATGGCTCTTTGCATAATTATCCAGCTGGAATCCACCACTGATATCAGTTGCAGTGGTTATCACCTTGAATGCGCCCAGCCTGTCAGCAATCGCCACCGCAAGATCATTTGCTCCACCAACATGTCCCGAAAGAAGCGGTATTACATATTTTCCATCCTCACTGATGACGATCACCGGACTGTCAAAAAGCTTATCTTTAACAAAGTCCGCTATGCACCTCACAGCAATCCCCGAAGCCGAGATAAAAATAACTGCTCTCTTCTCCTCAAAACTGAAACTGAGCCTCTTCTTCACCTCATCCATATGGCATCTGAAAACAGCCGAGCTTGTATTTCCCAGCTCTGCCAGATGCTCTCTAACCTTACCGGAAAGGTTCTCAGCCCTGTCCGTGAAGGTAAATATATCCGCTTCAGGATATCTGTTCACAATCTTCCCTTGAAGCCCTATATCAAATGATTCTGATTTAATCCTCTTGTTATCCGACAAACCCTCTGTTTCTACCTCATAACCAATACCATGCAGACTATTTGCTTTAGTATTATTATCAGTCACCGCACAACTACTATCCTCTATGCTGCGCTTAGCAGCTCTGAATTCCGTAGTGAAATCCGGTGAATAAAGCTTTGATCTGTCGTATTTTTCATGACCGACAGCATCACCTACAAGAACAACCGCAAGGTTCTTAATGCCATTTTCTGCAGCTGCTTCCGCAAGCTTTTCCACAGTAGTTACAACCTTCTTCTCATCCGGCCAGGTTGCTTTATAAACGATAGCCGCAGGGGTATCAGGCTTATAGCCGCCGCTGATCAGCCTTGCCGCAAGCTTATCCATCATTCCCGCACTAAGATAGATAGCCATTGATGCCTGATGCGCCGCAAAGCTTTCAATATCCTCTCCCTCAGGAACCGCAGTCCGCCCTTCCATTCTGGTTATGATTAGAGACTGTGAAACGTCCGGAAGGGTGTATTCTATGTTAAGTGCAGACGCCGCGCCAAATGCCGCAGTGACTCCCGGGCAGGAATCGTATTCTATACCCAGCTTGTCCAGCTCATCCATCTGCTCGCGCACTGCACCGTAAATACTTGGCTCGCCTGTGTGAAGTCTCACGATATCAAGCCCCTTTTCAGAAGCATCTTTCATTGTATTTATTACATCTGAGAGAGTCATATCCTTACTGTCATAAATAACCGCATCCTTCTTCGCATAGGAAAGAAGCTCCCTGTTTACCAGCGAACCTGCATAAATGATAACATCTGCCTTTTTCAGAAGCTCTGCACCCCGAACCGTGATCAGATCAACAGCTCCCGAACCCGCGCCAACAAAATGAACCATTATTTCTTTCCCTTTTTCTTCGTAATCTTCTCGAGCTCCAACTGATATGAGATAAGTCTCGGAATATATTCAGGCGGAGTACGTCTTCCTGCCTCCCAGTCCTCCAATGTACGTACCGGAATGCCTGTATGCTCCGAAAACTGTCTTCTGTTCTCGCCAACACTTTCACGTAATTCTCTGATTGTTTTTGCTATATCCATATATTTTTCCTCCTTCATCATGCTTTATTGTATATTATCGAATCGTGTATCGCCACGCGATGCGATAAACCAAATATAACACATACACAACATCTTTTCAACAGTATAATAAAACAAAGGCTGTCTTATCATCCTCAACAAGACAGTGAATGGTTCTCTGTCTTATTTTCTCAATTGTTTTTTAGCTGTCTGAATAAATAAAAAAAGCAGTTCTACTCACATCGAGTAGAACTGCGACTTACTTAGTTATATTCAAAGTTATTTGCTTCCCGTCTTGATAAAACGAATCAGTTCCTCCACATCGTCAAAGTTATCATAATCTCCAATTATTCCTTTTATATTTACATCCGCCAAAATACCATAAGTTTCCGGTCTTCTATATTTATCGCCCATGATATCGTTACTTCTGTGTGTTCTAAGCATATCGAGATCAAGTGTAGCTATATAGATTCCGGGATCTTCCGGTGCCTCCATCACACACATATCCCGAACGCCGGGTTCATCACGAAGCCACGGAACTCCGTCAAAAAGCGTTGAATGTCCGTTACAATCCGGCTGCCCTTCAGGATAATTGCATGTTGCAACAGCTACCATGTTTTCGTATGCTCTGGTTCGCAGCGCTGATAATCTGTTGATTTCCATAGGGCAGGCATTAGGAGCCAGAATAAGTTCTGCTCCTTTAAGCATCAATATCCGTGCACTTTCCGGAAACTCACGATCAAAACAGATCATAGATCCAATCTTAACCGTGCCTCTTCCGTAATCCAGATCAGCCACGTAAAAATCGTCTCCACCGGATAATACCTTTTCCAAATCAAACGCACATATCTGTACCTTAGAATAATGCAGAACTTCTTTTCCTGACCGATCAAAGAGAACAACCGAATTTAATGGTTTGTTATCGTGTGCTTCAAGAAAGGTAATACCTATCGCCATTTGCAGCTTCGCCGCCAATTCACGGAATTCATTGATAAAATCACTATCCTTTTTTATGGCTAACAACTCTATGTCGCCTTCTTCCTGAGGCAGATAATACCCATCACTCCACATTTCCGGGAAAAGCGCAATATCAGCCCCCCTTTCTTTTGCTTCTATACATGCCTTCTTCCCGATGATAAGGTTCTCGTTTAGGTTCTTTCCGGGTAAAATCTGTAAAAACGCAATATGTATTTTCATTATTTTACTCCATTTTTTTGAGGTTATTAGTTTCCCCTCTGATTCATATAAAATTTTACAACCTCTACATTCCCATCCATTACCTTTTCCCCTATATTGAAACCACATTTCTCAGTATAAAACATGACGTTTTGTTCTTTATCAGCAGGTGTAACCAGGGTAATCTCTTTCCAATCAGGGCAGACAGAGAGCATGTATTTAAATGCCTTCGTGCCTATTCCTTTCCCTTGATATTCCGGGATAACACATAGGCAGCCCAGGAAATATCGTCCCTCTCCCTTGTCTTTGAAAGAAAGAGCACCAATTGGCATATCATCGCTTAAAATGATATATTTCGTAAAATCCTCAAAAGACTGTTCCATTTGCTCTTTAGTCTGTCCGTAGGCAGGACATTCTCCAAAAAAGACATAATCATCATAAAATGAAGAATTATATATCTCAATTAACAAATCTGCATCATCTTTCACTGCTTTTCTGTACGTCACTTCCATATTTATTCCCCTATAGCAAGTTTTATTAAAAGATAATCTCAATTAATTATTATCTATCTTATCATCTTCATATGTTTCGGCAAGGAGTCCATAAACATTCGAGAACATCACGACTGAAAGCTTCATTTCATCGGAAATGGTCTCACGAAGCACATCTATAATCCTGTGGCAGATGTTATTCATAACATGAGTAAGCAATTCACGTTTATAACATGCATCATCCACGCCATCTACATCATGTCCGGACATTGCACTGTCTTCTAGCCTTCTTTCCTGATCATATGTATCTGCATCATATCTCTTCAAGATTTCAATCGCGGCATCAGTGGAAATACACTGCATTATCTCATTGCAGACCTCCTCTGGAGCCCCGGCCTTATGTGCTTCCTCAGCGATAACCTGCATACGGTTGTCACCATATTTTGAATGTGTATTTAACATACCGCCGGCAAGCTTGACCAGCTTCCCGATGTGTCCGATCAGTATGAAACTCCTGAAACCCATCTCATCAGCAGCTTTCACAGTATCACCGATAAAGTTACTGCACTTCACAGCCTTGTTAAGATCATAATCATAGTGCTTTTTTATGAAATCAAGCCCATAATTGCCCGGCGATACGACTATCTTTTCTTCCCCCTGCGCCTTGTGAACAGAAAGCTCCGCTCTGATCGTATCAAGTATAGCCTTCTCACTCATCGGTTCAACTATTCCGGAAGTACCAAGGATGGAAATACCATCAACTATACCAAGTCTTGGATTGAAGGTCTTCTCAGCCGCCTTCCTTCCCTCCGGTGCGGAAATCTCAACCAGAAGTCCTCTCTTATTATCAAATACCTCACTAACCTCGCTGACCTCCTTAGTGATCATCTCACGAGGCACGTGATTTATCGCATATTTGCCGACAGGCTGATCAAGACCCGGAAGCGTCACACGGCCGATCCCCTCTCCGCCGGTTATTTTAATTCCAATGTGTTCATTCTGACATCCCGTTCCGGTCACTTCTATTTCCTGTTTATCAGCAATACCATTCTCTTTCTGAGCAACATTTCTCGTCCCAACATCAATCTTCACGTCACTCAATTCATTACCAGATGTTGCATCACTCAATTCATCGCCAGATGTTGCATCAGGCAATTCGTCATCTGTCACATCACACGTGTTATCTTCAGATGTCACATCAGACAATTCATCAATATACGACACTCTCGCATAGATCAGCATTCCGTCAGTGATATCCGGATCATCGCCGGCGTATTTTTTCACTGCACAGCTGACCGAAGCTTCATCCCTCTTTATATCAAGGATCTCCGTCTCATAAGGAATCCCCTTCGGAGTTTCTATAGTAATTCTCTTTTTTTCATGGCCTGAAAGCAGCATGTAAGCCGCCGCCTTTGACGCAGCCGCCGCGCAGCTTCCGGTCGTGAAGCCGAATCTCAATGTATTATTTTTATCGCCCGCTTTATTGTCCATATCAAACCACTATCATTATATTTACAATAGTCCTATGTAACTTACGTATTTTGCCATTGTTATTCTGAAATGTCATATATTATCGCGTTACAGATAGCCGCCGCAATATTGCTGCCGCCTTTCCTTCCGGCGTTAACAATATAAGGAACGTCCGCCCTCATGATGAGCTCCTTGGCCGCTTCAACGTTCACAAACCCAACCGGAACACCGATAATAAAATCCGGTCTGAAACTGCCGTTAGTGATAAGCTCATGAAGCTTGATAAGCGCGGTCGGCGCATTTCCAACTGCAAATATCTTCTTCCCCGGAAGCTTAGCCGCCCTTTCCATACTGACTGTTGCTCTCGTAACGCCTCTTTCCTTAGCTTCTCTCGCAACATCCGGATCCGCCATGAAGCAATAAACCTTTCCGCCAAATGCCGAAAGCTTCTTCTCATTTATTCCTGCCTTCGCCATATTTGTGTCAGTGATTATATTTGCACCGTTTATAATAAGCTTCCTGCAGATGGCTGCCGCATTTTCCGAAAACTTAAGAGTCCTCGCATAATCGAAATCCGCACTCGTATGAATGCATCTTCTGATTATCTTATCCTCTTCTTCAGGCAGAGTTATACCCATAGCCGTCAGCTCTTCCCTGATTATCTCGAAGCTTCTCTTCTCGATATCCTCAGGACGCACTATCTCTATTCTATTTTCCCCTGCACCATTCATCATTATCCTGTCTCACCTTACGAAAAATCCATATCCATATTGAACTGTATCGTATAGTCCGGATACTCCTTCTCAACCGCCTCGCGCACCTGACTATACAGGTCGCCGCGCTGCTTCTCATCAAAGCTCACAACTATATCAAAACGCATACTCTTCTCTTCCTTGTCGATATAGAAGCCATGCATCTGCTTAACATTTTCAAATGATGTCGCAATTCTCGAAACATTCTCTCTTATATTGATTGCATCCTGATCCTGCGTATTGTGTGAATAAATACCGACAGCTGTGAGGAGAACATTATATTTCTGATACACTTCATTCTGTATTTTCCTCGTGAGTCTGTCCAGCTCGTCCATCGACATCGTATCCGGCACAGTCACGTGAACCGAACCGTTGTAGGAATCCGGCCCGTAGTTATGCAGTATCAGATCATACGCACCGCTGACATCCGGAAAGCTTCTGATGGTCGCCTTGATGTCATTTGCAAGCTGTGCATCAGCCATCTCACCAAGGATCTTCGATAGTGTTTCGCTGAGCATTTCAAGTCCCGACTTGATAATAACAAGTGCGATGATAACGCCAAGATAAGCCTCAAGCGAAATGTCGAAAATAAGGTAGATTGCAGCCGCAAGAAGTGTCGATGCGGAAATAACAGAATCAAGCATTGCATCTTCGCCTGAGTTTACAAGCGAATCCGAGTTGACCTTCTCGCCAACGCCTTTCACGTATCTGCCAAGCACTATCTTAACCACAACAGCTACTGCTACTATGATAAGTGTGATAGCCGAATAGTCCGGTGTTGCTGGATGGATTATCTTCTTAACCGACTCAACACAAGCTGTGACTCCGGCATAGAGTACGAGCATTGATATGAGCATCGCTGAAAGATATTCGATCCTTCCGTATCCGAAAGGATGCTTTCTGTCCGCCTGCTTTCCGGCAAGCTTAGTTCCCACGATCGTAATGACTGAGCTTGCTGCATCCGACAGGTTGTTGACCGCGTCCATTACGATTGCGATGGAGTTGGACAGGAGTCCGACCACTGCCTTGAAGGATGCCAGTGCCGCATTTGTCACTATTCCTATGATACTTGTTTTGATTATTTTTTTGTCACGACTTACTTCTTTTTCCATGTTGCCACCTTTTTCTTAAGCTCTATTTTATATCAATTCTGCAGGTACTATTTTGTCCCCTTTGCAGCTCTCATACTCCTTCGGATACGGTTGATATTTCTCTCAAAGTCGCCACTGTTAAGTAGTTCTGTAAGAACCAGCTGTTCAAAGGTCGGAACGGTGCAGGAATAAAATCCTACCCTCTCCTGAAATACAGCTGCAAGCCTCTTCGGGAGAACCATATAACCGACACGCAGAGCCGGAGAAATAGTTCTCGAAAAGGTATTCATATAAATAACGTTATCATTTTCAGACATATTGAAGAGCGTATCCACAGGCTTTGCCGAAACAGAAAACTCAGATTCAAAATCATCCTCAATGATGAATCTGTCCGGTCTGTCAGCCCAGCTGATATATTCATGCCGCTTCGATGCAGAAGCTGTAACACCACTCGGAAAGCTTCTGAAAGGAGTTGTGTGAAGGACATCTGCATCAGTCTCCGAAAGTGCCCTGCTGTCTATACCATCTTTAACAAGGCCTAGCTGCTCATAGTTCAGCTCCAGTGCCATGTAAACCTCTTCAATCTTTTTATAAGACGGCTTCTCTATTGCGTATTTTTTATCACGTCCGAGAAGTTCGACTATCATTCCGTAAAGGTACTCCGATCCGGATCCGATTATTATCTGGTTTATCTCAACATATATACCGCGGTTTCTTGCAAGGTATTTCTTTAGGGCCGTGCGAAGCTCTGTAAGCCCGGCATTCGGAGACTTCTGCATTATCTCCTCACTGTATTCCGAAATAACACGCCGCATAGTCTTACTGAGCACAGAAAAAGGGAATCTGGCGACAGCTTTTGGAGAGGTTTCCGGTATATCACCTGCAATTCCATCCTCCGCCTCTTTAACAGGCATCCCCTGCCTGTCATCATTCCCGACTGACGTAAACCAGTTATCCTTCCTAAAGCTGACATAGTATCCGCTTCTTGCTCTGGCCTCTATATAGCCTTCATCAACCAGAAGCTCGTAAGTGTGCTCGACCGTGATCACGCTGACGCCTGACTCATCCGCCAGCACCCTCTTCGATGGAAGCTTGCTGCCGTAAGCATAAACGCCCGCAACAATATCTCCGCGCAGTTTTTTATATAATTTCATATAAACCGGCTCATCGCCGCTAATTCTACTCATGTTTTTTACCAGCTCTTTATAACTAAATATAACTTTCCCTACCCACAATTAGTCTTATACATAATTTCATCTTTTTCTGAAATGAAGATATGAAAGTATTCCGACAGGAAGGAAATACACACACCACACAATAAGAGCAAGTCTTCCGCCGAGACCGTTTCCGCCGGATGACGCCTTTACGAACATTCCCGTAATCGGCATAAACGTGCAGCTGAAATAGAACACTCCATGTATCACCATAAGCGCTCTGAGCCATTTATCTGTCTTGTTCTTCGGCTTCATAGAAAGCCCTGTGAAGAAAGTTGAAAGCGCCATTAAACCATATCCGAGCAGGTCATAGTTGAAGATAAGCCCACACTTGCCCATTTCTAACAATTTTGCCGCCTGGTCGGTCAGTTGCTCGTTGTTTACTGTGGTCAGCTGTGTAAAGTAGACCAACATAATAAATGTAGAGTAAACCGCTGCAAGGGTTAGTCCTATATTTGCAGCAACTTTACGATCATTTTCGCATTCGTTATGAAGTCCTGCCGTCATCATAATAAAACCTATCGGCAGGATAAGGCACACAAAGAAACTTCCCATAGAATAGTTGATCAGTAGAAACAGCGCAAACATAAATACCGTCACCGTAACTATCACTGAGCCTACTTTAGCAATCATCTTGTTCATATCCATCGAATCTCTCTCCTCTACAAATCCTTACTTTTATGTTTATCACTATCTTTCGATCTTACAATACAAATAATACATAACACAATTAATAGGTGGTAGTGAGAAAAGATATATCTTGTGCATGACATAAGTCATATGTTATTTAATTAACCTGCGAAGCACATCCATGAAGTCCGAATTATTCTTCTCAGTGCTTATTGATATCCTGTAATAGCCCTTACCAAGTCCATTGTAATCACTGCAGTCTCTTATCAGGATTCTACGGCTTAGCATCTGCTCATACAGATCAATATCCGTTTTGAGCAGAATATAATTCGCATCACTTGGAAGAATCTTTATTCTATCTGACAAATCGGTCAGCTGTGAAAGCATCCTGTCACGTTCTTTATTTATGAATTCAATACTCGCTGTAATATAATTTTTCTCGTCATCGTAATACTCACGAAGTATCCTCACAGCTTCAAGTCCCGCTGCCTCAGCCACACAGGATATGTTCCATTCCGGAAGCAGCTTTCTTATCTTTGCTGCAAGTTCTGCATCCCCGAAATACGCCATTCCCAGCCTGATTCCCGGAATCGCAAAAGTCTTTGTGAAAGCATCTATTATGACCAGTCTCTTATAATCCTGTAAAAATGATCCTTCGTCTGCAATGTCTGACTCATCTATTTTTACGCCCGATAACTGCCCTGTTTTCTCGGCAATAAATCGCTTCGCACTGCACTCAAGCTCTCTACCTGTAAGTGTCATGAAGCATTCATCTATTATTACATAAACATCCTTCTCTGCCGCAGCAGACAGAATGTTTCTAAGTTCATCCTCTTCAACAAGCCTGCCCGTAGGATTATTCGGCGTTGCAAATACTATCACATCTCCGGCAGCAGCATTGTTTCTGATGTCATCCAGAAGAGGATACTCCACAATCTCGCAGCCGGCTGCTTCAGCAGCATAACGGTAGCCTGTAAAAGACGGCACCGGAAGAAATACCTTCCTTCCGGCGAAGTATCTCATAACAGTCATCAGAAGCTCCGACGCACCGTTCCCAAGCAGTATATTATCTGCCGGAATATTTGTAATCTCGGAAAGTGCACCTATAAGTCTCTCATGCTTAATATCCGGATATTTTTCCACCCGGGAAAGTGCCTGCTGCATCGCCGCATTCACAGACTCCGGACAGCCCAGCGGATTCACACTGACCGAAAGATCTATATCCACTTTATTTCTGTAAATATCTCCGCCATGCGACATCCTACCACTCCTGCATCATCATACTTTTACATCTGCTATATCCGTTTCTCGCTTTTTCTATCACCAGAGACGTGTTTATTGTCCGTCCAATCAATCAGATGATTTCTCTTTTTTGCAGTTCCTTCAAAGCATCGATCAACTTCTTATTATCTGCATCTGTAATATTTCCGATATGCCCCACACGGAAAACCGTCTCAGCGTATTCTCCGCCGTTCGGACATATCCAAATATCATATTCATCCTTAAGTATCCTGAATATCTCCTTCGCTGAAGCAGTAGTCGGATGAAGCGAGGTTACTGCATTTGAAGGTGATTCAGAAACCGGCTCAAACGGAAGATCCTTAATGCCCTCGCGGAAGTCCTCTGCCACCTTGGCTATACGCTCTCTCTCAGCCTCCGGACCGCCCGCTTCCATTATCAGCCTAAGCCTCTTATTTATCTGGAGCAGCGTCGAAACTGCCGGTGTGAAAGGTGTCTGACCACGCTTTCCATCAAGCAGTGCCGCCTTCAGACTCAGATACATACACCTCTCAGGATTCTTCTCTATCCTCTCCAACGCCTCCGGTGAAAGAGCTGCGATCGATATTCCCGGAAATACTGCAAGTGCTTTCTGCGAGCCTGTAATAACAGCTGCCGCACCAAGCCCCTTCATATCCAGCTCATCCGCAAGAAAAGCTGAAATTGCATCCACTATCAGCAGTATTCCGTTTTCCTTGCAGAAATCGGAAACCATCTTCATGTCATATAGAACTCCCGAAGAAGTCTCATGCATATTTATCAGCAGCGCCGTGCAGTCCTCAAGCCCCTGCAGCTGTTCTCTTCTCAGCTGCTTTCCGAACTCACACTTCACCTCAAAGATCTCACGTTTATGAAGTCTGCAGAGCTCAGCAAATCTCGCACCGAAGCTTCCGCCGTTTATGACTATAACCTTGTCGTCATCACTAAGTATATTCATGACGCAGGATTCCATAGCACCGGTTCCCGAAGCCGTAAGAAATACGCACTTCGACCCTTCAGGTGCATTCATCATCTCCAGCATAAGCTTTTCATTTTCAAACATTATCTCGGAAAACTCCGGTGTTCTGAAGTAAGGCGCCGAGCTACCTGTAACCTCAAGAATCTCCGGCGCGGACATTACCGGTCCGACAGTGAAATTAAGCATATTTCTACCTCTATCTTTTTTATAAACCATTACGTATCAATTCCACAAAAATCACTCAGTCCGACTATTTTCTATGAAGCTTTTCCTTAAGTATCCCCTTGAAATATCCGAACTGCTCGCTTCTTCCGAAGATGATAAGAAGTATCACATTCGGCAGGATCAGGCACAGCAGCGCATAAACAAGAAATACACTGATGCCGCCATCCGGAAGCAGAAGGTCCACTCCGTACGAAGCGATATAGGTCGTGCAGAATACCATGATAAATACAGCCAGGTAGCCTCCCATCTCAAGGAAATAGTCCGAATATCTTCTGTGGAACAGCTTAGTGTAAACATATTTCGGATAGCTGAAGCACCAGAGTGCGAGCGAGCTGACCAGTGTTCCCATGAACACTCCCGCAAGCCCGAACAGCTTCAAGAGAAAGATCGATGAAACCAGATTCAGCAGGGATTCAATGATCGGAACGAATCTATTCTCGTAGAAGATTCCTGCCGCATCCGAAAATGAATTGAAGGTTCCCCTCATCAACAGCTGATAGAACTGTATAGACAGCACCATAGTAACGTAAACACTGAGCAGGTATTTCTTACCAAACCACAACCCTATGAACGGTTGGATCATGACGAACATCGTTGTCGAAGCAAAGGCCGCTATCCAGAAGTTCATGAACCTCATCCTCTTAAATATCCTGAAGGAATGCTCCCTGTCTTCAGACACCAGCATATTTCCGACGCTCGGCGTCAGTGCTCCGATAGCCGGATTCAGAAGCTTTGTGGCCGCATCTGTAACGATGAAATAATTGTTATACAGACCGGCTGTTGTAAGTCCGAGAAAAACGGTTATCAGTATGTTGTCGGTTCCGTTGACCACGAAGGTCCCGATCTTATGAAATACAAGCGCGCCGACCTTCTTCTTGATATCCGCCAGCACAGAGCCCTCCAGTGGTTCAACCGACTTATTCTTTAGGAACGGATAAATCTTATCCGCTATCATTGCGATGACCACATTTTCAAATACCCTAAAGGCCAGCTTGATCAGAAGGTATGCGTAGAAATCGCGTGTGATATACAGTATCAGAAGCTGAGCTGTATTTACGCTTATCAGATAGATCATGTGGACCATGCTTATGAAGAAATTCTTCTGGTCAGCGTAAAGTATAGCCCTCTTATAGCTAAGGAAATAAGAAAATACAGTATCCGCCAGGAAGATCAGATAAACCAGCGTAAGGTTTATATCCACATCACTCTTGCCCGTTATATACGGAAGCACCGGGATCAGGCAGACGCCGATCACCGCGATCACCGCCGCGATCACACGGAAGGCCTTACGATAGAACCTCATAAGTGACAGTATCATCCTTTCATCCCTGTCCTTAAGCGGTTTATAAAGATGAAATACCACCGCCTCGCCGATGCCGAGATCCGCTATAGCCAGCATTGTAATTACATTTGAAAACAGTCCGTTCAGACCTGCATATTCAAGCCCAAGTATGTGGATGAAAAGCTTCTGCGCAAGAAGACCTATAAGAATGGCGATGCAGTTCGCCGCCATGGTAAATACAAAGTTTTTCGCCGACTTCTCTACTCTTCCGCCTTCAGCTTTTGCTTCCTCTGCCGCAGCCTCCTCCTGCTCCGCCTTAAGCTTCTTCAGCTCACCGCAGTGGCACGCAAAGAGAAGTATCGGGAAGAAGTTTGCGAAAGCGTACTGCTCCATTACAAACATCATAAAATAGGCTCCCAGAAATACCGATATCCATTGAGCCGTTTTCTCTTTCCTGTTCTTGAAAAGCTTTACCATCGAATATCCCAGAAATGTCATAAAGAACAGCAGTCCTATAAGACCGCATTTATAGAGCATTTCCATATATTCATTATGTGTTGTGATTATTATCTTGCTGAAAACAAAATTCTGATAACCATGTCCGATCACCGGATGCTCAGACACAGCCTTAGCCGCCTTCTCCCACACCTCTGTTCTGTGAGTAAGATCCAGCCTCTTATTGAAGACATCGACTATCAGCCATCTGAATATTTCCGTTTTCTTAAATACAACAAATATCAGATCGACCGCCGCCGAAATCGAGAAATATGTAAATATATTGAAAACCTTGGTGAACCCGAGAACTCTTTTAAATATCAGCGTAGCTGTGATAGCCGCAACAACCGCCAGAGCTGTGCTGTTTGTAACCTTGTAGCTTGAAAAAAGCACCAGTACCGCGCCGAGGATTGCAACGTATATCTTCTTTTCAAACAGAATGATATACATGATCAGGCAGAATAAAAACAGCAGCTGATAAGGGATATGTCCGCTCTCAAAACCGAGGAACCAGTTCTTCTTGTAATAATTCATAAGGATATACATGCCGCCCTTATATGAGAGCACTGTTATAAGATTGATCAGAGTGAGCAGCCCGAAGAAGATGATCCCTGCCAGCAAAAAGCATTTGAGATTCTTCAGAATACCATATTCAACGATAAGGCATATGATGACAGTCGCAAAAGAATACTGAAGTGCTCTTTTTACGCCGAACTCACCATTGATAAGTGAGCCCAGACACATACAGAAAAGTATTCCCGCGATAAAGAAAAATGCCGGAGAAAGCTTTCTGAAAAGCTTCTCCCTTAAATATATTACAAAAACAACAAGACCGGCGAGCAGCTGCAACGCTGTATATACCTTGCCGGCCATCCCGATATTGTCGGTCAGATAATCGATCTGATAAAAAGGAATGATAAGAAATATGAACAGCAGCACCGTGCCGACGTCTTTTCTTACCTTGTCATTTGTTATATCCATTATAATGATCCCCGCCTAAGCCTCCAGTATAAGAAGATCAGCCTGAACCTATAAAATACAGCCTTCTCCTTATCTCTCTTCTCGGCATATTTTAAATACTTTAATCTTCCTATTTCCGCCCACGGTTCATCCTTAAAGAGATGCCTTCTCACTGCTTTCTTTTCTGTGCGGGAAGGCTTCCAGTCCGGATGTCCGTATAAGCATTTGTAGATGTATCTGAGAGAGTCCACAAGCACCCTCGTGTATGCCCTGTATTCGCGGGCATCCTTCATATCGATAAGCTTCCTGATCATACTGAGCGGAAGCTCCATGTTTTCTATTACATCTTTATTGAAGCTGTTTGAAACCGATGCATTATTCTCATAATAATCATACCAGGCAGACTCAACGTAGATGAGTCTCAGCTCCGTAAACATCCTGAGGTTCCAGATTGCATCCTCATAAAGCCTAATACCAACAGGAAATCTGTTTGCGTTGTCCTTAAATACTCTTTTCTTCAGGAATCTCGCTGCTATCCCTCTATTGATGTAGGCCTCGCCGAATCTGTACGGCTCGCCGATACACTCAGAACGTGTTTTATGAATCCTGCGCGGTGTCAGCTTAACCGATCTGTCCTTTAATTCCTGATATGACAGCGGCGCTGTTTTTTCTTCTGATCCGCAACAACATGAGCTGCTCTCTTCTGATCCACAACCGCATGTATTCTTGTGTCCCGATCCACAGCACGAGCTGCTCTTATCCGATCCACAACATGATCCGCAGCAGCATGGTTCATCATAAGAAATATAGCAGGTGCCTCCGATCACTCCATCGATCTTCTCGTTTTTCATCAGTGCGAGAGCTTCCTTAAAAGCAAACGGTCTGATGGTATCATCTCCGTCGAGGAAGGTGATCACATCACCCTCTGCTATATCTATCGCATAATTTCTCGCACCCGAAACGCCTGAAGGACTGATATGATGCAGCTTTATCCTCTCATCCATCAGCGCCACTTCGTCAAGAACAGCCGCAAAACCCGCTTCACTTCCGTCATCAATAAGCAGCAGCTCAAAGTTTTCATGTTCCTGGGCATATATGCTGTTTATCGCACGGATCAGCTCGTCCTTATCACCGTTCTTTATCGGCAGTATTATACTTATCTTCTGATCATCAAACATAATAAGCCTCTAATTCGTGATTCTCTCTGTCCTCCACCGGCGGAAGTTTCATATAGTCGCCAAATATTCCTGTAAGATTCTTGTCCCATCCGGACATAACATAAAACTCTTTATCCTCAAAAGGCATAAGCACCCTGTTCTCATACTCTTCCTTTGGAAGGGCCTGATCAGGACCATCATAAGCCCAGGTCACCATGCCGCAGCGCGGCGACTTCTTATAAGAATATCTGAGTGCCCACCTCCTCTGCATCCTCGCTATCCTCTGCCTTCCGATCAGCTTAGCCAGCGGACTGAAAAATACAGTTTTAAAAATAATCTTCAGCTTCGAGGTTCCGTAGCCCTTATTTACCACCGAAGCAACATTCAGCTTGCACAGGAAGAAGGCTACCTTGTAATGCAGCTTTGTCTTGAATCTGGATTCCGGAAGTCCGTCAGCCGGAAATACATCAAGCCAGAGACACTTTACATCGCCCTGGGTAAAGTTCTTCTCCTTCACCTTTGTCCTAACATCAAAAAGCTTGATGAACGGTGCGTCCAGCGTACCATCCTCAAGTGACGCAAATCTGATATGCTCCGGCCAGAGTTTTCTCTTTCTGTTCAGCCTGATCAGCTTCTCGTAATCCGGACGCGGCATAGATATGTCGATGTCGTCATCCCACGGAATAAAGCCCTGATGACGGACAGCCCCTATAAGAGTGCCGGCACAGAGCGAATATCTGAGCTTGTATTTTCTACAGACCTCATCAAATATAGTCATCATATCCAGTTCACAGTCCTGGATATCCTTAAGTGTCATTTTCTTCATATCTGTCTTCCCCTCAACCACAGAATATGTATCATTTGTTTTATTATGTACACGCGGCTGTACTGCTATTTCCTGCGGATAAGCCTTCTCAACTTCACGTAAATATTACTCAGGAAGGCTACCACCGGATAAGCGAAGCAGAGTCCGATGATTGCAAGCTTTCTTGAAAGGACCATTGGCGAACGAAGGAGTGTCTTCCTGCACTTCTTAAGGTCGCGGCGCAGTTCTTTCTCCAGCGTACTGTATCTTTCATTATTCTTTATCTCTTTTCTGGTTATGCCGCTCAGCATCATCGAAAGAAGTGTGAAGTTGATGCGGTCTCTGTTAAGCACCGCATAAGAATGATCCGGCTCCTTGCCTTCGGTAAGCCTGACCATCTCATCCCAGACCGGTATAAGATCCAGGTCACTGTCCTTGAAGCCCGCGGTCGCACCCTCTTCATTCTTGAAGTAGTAATAGCCAACCTCACGGAGTCTCACGATCTTCTCAAGGTCTCTGACTGCCAGATAGGTTCCGATGATATCCTCGCCTATACGTATTTTTTCAGGATAAAGATCTGCCGGAAGAAGCTCTCTCTTATATAGCTTTGCAACCGGATGATGTATCCACTCATTACTTCCGATCTTGAAGAAAACCTTCAGGAAGCTGTTCCTGCTGTAGGTCGTAACCTCAGTTTTTTCAGGTCTTTTTACAGTCTCAAAGGAGCTGACTCTCACCAGCTCACAGATTGCAAGATCAGCACTTCTGTCGGTCAACAGTTTGAGCAGTCTTCTTATGATGTCCTTATCGATCCAGTCATCACTGTCCACAAACATGACATATTCGCCCTTTGCCTTAGACAGACCGATATTTCTCGCGCAGGAAACGCCACTGTGCGGAATATTTATATTTACTATCCTGTTGTCGGCAGCCGCGAGCTCACACGCTGCCTGCTCGGAACCATCAGTCGATCCGTCATTCACGAGAATGATCTCAAGGTTCCTGTAGGTCTGCGCAGTTATACTCTTAACGCACCTCTCAAGATAATCTCTTCTGTTGTAATAAGGAACTATGATACTGACCATAATTCAAATCTCCATTAATCCATTTATAAATACAATAACCAGCCACGATAGATTGTACGCAAGATACAACCCTTTTTCAAATAAATATTTATTAATATACGGTAAAACCGGATTTTATACAAGTAATATTAAATTATGTGATAAAACCGAATCTCATGTGAATCGATTCTATTATATGATAAAGGTCGACGCAAATATAAGGAGTGCCGAAATAACTGCTCCGAGAAATGCCGTCCCATACATCAGGTCATTAACCCTCTTGATGTCCGCCCTCTCCGGCTCTCTGTCCGGATCACCGATAGTTTCTTTATGATGCACCACTCCGAAGTAGCTCGCATCCCCTGCAAGCTGCAGATGAAGAGCTCCCGCAGCAACTGACTCGGTCTGCGCAGAGTTCGGACTTGCATGCTTTCTTCTGTCACGCTTAAATATCCTGTAGGCATTTGCCGCATCAAGCGAACTGATCATATTGCAGGCTGATATCATATAGAAAGCCGATATCCTTGAAGGAAGGAAGTTGAATACATCGTCCGTCTTCGCAGGAAAATATCCAAACTCACCAAACTCCTCATTCTTATATCCTACCATAGAATCCATCGTATTAACAGCCTTATAGATCATTCCGAGCACAGGCCCACCGATCATCAGAAAAATCATCGGTGCGATCACGCCGTCAGAAGTATTTTCAGCTACCGTTTCTACAGCCGCCTTGATGACTCCCTCTTCGGTCAGCTCCTTGGTGTCTCTTCCGACTATCATGGATACCGCCTCACGGCCGGCCTCAAGTCCTTTTGTATCAAGAGCCTTAAATACAGCCATGCTCTCCACCTTCAGCTGCCTGGCCGCCAGGCACTGGTAGGTCATTATCGCTTCAACAATAATCCCTGCCACATTACTGCAACCGTAGGCCGCAAAAAGTATCAGGAAGCTTATCCCTCCGGCCGAAACTATCATAAATACCGCCATAAGGAGACCTTTAGCGCGCCGCCCCGTTCCTTTATTGAGGCTCTTTGTGAGAAGCGAGATAACTCGCCCCATAAGCTTCACCGGATGAGGCATAAAGTGTGGATCGCCAAATATTAGATCAAGTATAAATCCGGAAATAAAAGCAATCAAATGACTCATAAGCTTATCTTAACGCATTCTCCATTTTCTGCGAGGTAGTTGAAATAATCACCGCCGTAGATGCAGTATTTCATGACCATTATCGTTCCACCATGGCAGACAACCGCAACAGGAACCGGCTCTTCACTGTCAGAGAGGCCATCCTTTGCAGCCTTCTCAGCCACAGCCTTTTTAACAGCTTCAATTCCCTTCAGAACTCTCTTGGTGTAGTCTTCAATTGACTCTCCCTCAGGGAAAGGCATCTTTCCACCGCTGTCTATCCACTTCTGATACAGCTCTCCGCCATTCAGCTCATCGTAGTTCTTACCCTCAAAGGTTCCGAAATCTATCTCTCTTATATCCTCAATAACCGTCTTCTCTTCTCCAGGATAGATAATCTCAGCTGTTTCCTCCGCCCTCTTCATTGGAGACCTGAAGATCATATAAGGCTCCGTCGGATAACGGCCGTTTTCCTTATTTCCTTCAACCTCTTTTCTTCCGGCTTCGGAGATGCTGCAATCCGTCTTACATCCGGCATAACGCTTCTCTTCGTTATATTCAGTTTTACCATGTCTTATTAAATACAGATCTATCTTCAAATTATCACCTATTTATCCTTTACTATATCCATGTATTCCTACCGATTCAATTGTTCACTCTATCCGGATCCATCTCTCTATTTTATTTTTCTTTCGAGCCCGCAAGTAACTCTGTAAACACCCTCGGCTCTCGCCGCAAGTCTTGTGAGTACTCTTCCGGTTACCTCACGCCAGCATCTGTCAAAGCTGTCCATCGGTACTATCCCACAGCCTATTTCGTCGGAGATAATAACAACTGTTCTGACTGATTCACAATCTTTCTTAATTCCAGTTACATGAATGTCCTTCTCAGTTTCATCTGATACTGTGGATTGTTTTTCGCTCTTCTCCACCTGTTCAGTCAGATATACATCAAGCTCCTTCATGATAGCCTCAGTCAGTGCCGCTGTGTCCGCACCGTCCTTGTATATCTTCTCCAGCCGTTCTCTTATCCACATATGAAGTTCATTTATTACACAGGCTGAGCTGCCGTATTTTTCTCTTACGAGCTTTTCTTTACCCTGCGCATGTCCGCCTATATATAAATCGATTTTCATATTCTTCTCCGAACTGTCTTCCCTTATAATCCTCACAGTATCATTTACACGATATCTCTCTTAAGTATCTTTAACTCGATTGTAGGATTATATCGTAGACCACAACTGTCATACACATCATATCATCCCGCAGATTGCAACCGTCATACACATCAGAAGCTCGGTCACGGTTACGAAATATCCTGCCGTATCGCCTGTCACTCCGCCCAGTTCCTTGTAGCAGCGGTATTTATAATATATTGCAAAGAGCACTGCCACTGCTGTTTCGATAAGCACGACCGGTGAGATAAATACCGCCAGCAGAGTATTTAAGGCTGCCATCTCTATCACAAGGAAGGTCACAACAACCGCCTTCCCCGCGGTATCACTGAAGTATTTCAGCATTCCGTTGCCTCTGGCCGGTCTGAGAAATACGACCATAAACGCACTGAGTATCCTTGAGATCACAAAGCCTGCACCCACAAGAATGACATCGTTAACGCATCCGGTCTCTGAATAAAAGCCGATAAAAAGTATATAGTAGAGCACCAGCATGATCACCGAGAAAGCCCCGATATGCGGGTCGCTCATGATCTCCAGCTTCTCCTCACGGCTCTTGTAGGAATGAAAAGCATCCATGGTATCCATATATCCGTCCACATGGAAGCCACCGGTCACGATAAGCGGAATGGCTGTTGCCACGCATATCCTGAGGAGTCCTCCGCAGCATATCTCCCGGCAGAGCACCTGCCAGCCATACAGAAGCCCTGCTATGACCGCACCCACAAAAGGGAAGAAACAAAGCGAATATTTCATATCCTTGTCGCTCCATCTTACCCTTGGAACCGGTATTTTTGAATATATGGAAAATGCGGTCAGTAGTCCTCTCATCACTTTATCCCAATCGGTATACCGCAGACCACCTCGGTCACACTCCCTGCCTTCTCAGTCAGGAGACGATTGATATCACCAAGGCATCTGATGTATTTTCTTGTAATCTCATCAAATACTATGCTGTCCTCAAATATATCATTTGTCACAACAACGAATTCTGTGTAATGCTTCGCCAGTTCCGTTATCTCCTCTACCAGACGGATAACCAGCTCATTCTGTTCCTCACGGGAATCAGCCGGTTCATCAGCATTTTCATCACTATGGGCTGCCGCTATTTCTTCGTCCGAAGATTCATGATTCTCTGCAGAACTTGAAAACATCTCATTTGCAAGAAGGTTCGACACACATTCAAGCATCCCATACGCGCTGAGGCTGTTCTTATCAATCTCCGAAAGTCTGTCCGGCTTCTCTATCGTATGAAAAGCCGTCCCTTCTCGTCTGCCCTTATGTATCTCGATACGCTGCTTAACCTCCTCGTCAGAGCACTTCATAGTCGCAATATAATCGACCGGTGCTCCTTCAGAAAGAGAAAGTATCAGCTGCTCTGCATATTCAGATTTTCCCGAGGCGCTTCCGCCTATAATAAGTCTCAGCATCTATTATCCCGCGGCAGATCATCGCCGCCACAATCCATTAATTATCGTCACTGTCTTATGTCTTGTGTCAGCCGTCGTAGCGGCTGTATTTTTCAAGCTCTATATCCTCAAAGCTTTTGCCCTTATAATAGAGATTCAACACCATATCAAGGAGTGGGAACAGCATGATTGCGCCGGTTCCTTCTCCGAGTCTGAGCCCCGCATTTATCACCGGCTTCAGCTTCAGCTCATCAAATACAAACCTCATACCCTGCTCGTTTCCTATGTGAGTGGCTATCATATTTTCCACACACTCCGGCATGATATTTGCGGCGACAAGCGCGGCCGCAGAGCTTATCAGTCCGTCGATCAGAACAGGTACTCCGAAGAGAGCTCCTCCGATAAATACGCCTGCCATTCCGGCAATATCCAAGCCACCAACATCACAGAGTATATCAACTATATCCTTCGGTCCTGTATCAAGCTCGTGAAATCTGAGTCCGTCCTTAACAACATTTATCTTGTGGAGCAGCTTTTCGTCCGAGAGCCCCGCACCCCTTCCGACTATTTCTTCCGGCATCCTGTAAAGTGCCGCGGAGATTACCGCTGCCGCTGTTGTCGTATTTCCTATTCCCATCTCGCCTGTTGCAACGATCTTGTAGCCTTCCTTCTTCAGGCGGCCAACAAGCTCGATACCGGTGCTGATGGCCTGAAATGCATCATCGAACCTCATAGCCGGCTCCTTAAGAAAGTCCGCCGTTCCGTCGGCCAGCTTCATATCGATAAGTCCCGGGATCTTCTCACCCTTAATACCGATATTCACGGGGAAGGTATCACAACCAGCTACCTCTGACATCACGCCAACAGAGCTTTTCTTCCCGGCCATAAGCTTAGCAACATCTCTTGTTACCGAGCTGTCTGTCTGAGTCACGCCCTCGCAGACTATCCCATTATCTGCACACATTATGATCACAGCCCTCTTCGAAACGTCTATCTTATCCGTTCCGCAGATGCCTCCGATCTTCACAAGCATTTCCTCAAAATCGCCCAGTCCGTCAAGCGGCTTTGCGATATCATCAAGCCTTTTTCTAACCCACTGCCTTGCTTCTTCGTCAGGCAGCTTCGGCCTTCCAAAGCCTGTTTCTATTATATTTCTTACATCATCTGATCTACTCATTATTTCGACACCATCCCGCTGTCGCTCTATTACATTATTCTTCTACACAAATTTCGTTCACGCTGTTGTATCACTTTTTTCAACCATTCTGTGGCCGAGCTATCCCATAACTGAATAAATATATTCCATATCCAGGCTACTCCTCAGGATATCCGCAAGCATATCATACTGCTCCTCTTTAAAATCCTTATAGGATGCCCTGTGCTCTGGCACAATATCCAGACCTCTGTGCTTTGCAAGTGTTCTCACAAGCTCAGCTGCGATATCCGAATCGTCGAAGATGCCATGGATGTAGGTTCCGTAAATATTTCCGCAGTTTATAACAGCCGTAATCATATCCTCCGGCGAGCCGCTACTCCTCCCCTGTCCGACATGATAGCCCGGACTGCTGCTTTCGGTATCATCAAAAAATACACTGTCACCCATATGTATCTCATAGCCGGAATACTGTTTTCCGGAAAGCGTACTGAGTATTCCCGAAAGCCCCGGCAGCACACCGCTTACCTGCTTTCTTGTCTTGTCCTTCTTCATCACGGTAGTGATCGGAAGGAGCCTCATGCCTTCAACCACTCTCGAAACCGGAGCCATTCCACTGCTCACGCTGTCATCTCTTTTATAACCCGAAGCACTGCTATTTTCATCGTCCGAACCGCTGTTCTCGCCGCAGTCCAAACCATATTCGTCCGCAATAACCTCGCCAAGTATCTGGAAGCCGCCGCAGATACCGAAGACCGGAATATCCATAGCCAGCTTCTTTATCTCTCTGTCCAGCCCCTTATCCTTCAACCACATCATATCGGCGATTGTATTCTTGCTGCCCGGAAGCATCACGATATCCGGTGTTCCAAGATCCCAGACATCATCCACATATCTTACATGACATCCGCTGATACTGTCAAATACATCAAAGTCCGTGAAGTTTGAGATATGTGGCAGCCTTATCACCGCAATATCCACATATTCGCTTTGAGCATCATCGCATGATCTTTCCACTCCGGATGTCATTCCCTGTACGCCGGTTCCCGGTTTAACCAGTCCCTGCCCCGAAGCTCTTCCTGCGGAGAACCTCTCAGTCAGGCTGTCCTCATCATCTATCTTCAGATCCTTCATATACGGAACCGTGCCGCATACAGGTATCCTGCATCTATCAAAGAGCATATCTATTCCCGGATCAAGTATGGTCTTATCGCCACGGAACTTATTTATGATAAGCCCCTTTACTCTGCTTTTTTCATCCTCAGGGAGCAGCTCCAGCGTTCCCACAAGCTGCGCAAATACACCACCCCTGTCGATATCTCCCACCAGAAGCACATTTGCGTCAAACATCTTCGCTATACCCATATTTACGATGTCGTTCTGCTTCAGGTTGATCTCTGCCGGGCTTCCCGCACCCTCGATCACAATGATGTCATAATCCTTCTCAAGCTTTGCGAAGGCTTCCTTTATGACCGGTATCAGCTCCGTCTTATATTTAAAATATTTTCTTGCATCCATATCAGCGAGGACCTCGCCGCGGACTATAACCTGCGAGCCCTTGTCGCTTGTAGGCTTCAGAAGTATCGGATTCATATCCACTGTCGGTGCCGTTCCTGCAGCTTCCGCCTGCATTACCTGTGCGCGTCCCATCTCGAGACCTTCCGCCGTAACAAATGAATTAAGCGCCATATTCTGTGATTTGAATGGTGCCACTCTATATCCGTCCTGCTTAAATATCCTGCAGAGTCCCGCTGCTATCAAGCTTTTTCCGGCACTCGACATAGTGCCCTGTATCATTATCTTTCTTGCCATTTATCTAATAACCTATTATTTCTTCTCGTTCTTCAGGTACCACGCGGCTGTTTCCTTCAGCCCATAAAACAGACTTCTAAAGGATGCCGTAAGTTCGAGTATGCTTCTGCAGTCATAATACTCTGATTCAGAACTTCTCAGTGGAAAAGGAAGTGGTATGCCTTTTTCCTCAATAACCGATATTTCCACCGGAACCTTAACTGCACTGATCCCGAAGAAGCCCTTCATCACATCAAGTATATCGCCCTCAAACATCTCGTAGGTAAATCTCTGAGGTCCGCACACATTGAACGCTCTGTTTGCCGCTTCTTTCTTTTTACAACAAAGCAGTATTGCAGCCGCAGCATCCTCAACGTAGGCCATCTGAAAATACCCGTCCGCATCCACCGGACTCAGTATCTGCCCAGCTCGCAGTATCCAGTTAAAATATATACCTTCACGTGGTGCGTAATTATTCGGCCCATAGATGAAAGCCGGTCTTACGACCGTAAATTCCGGCTTCACAGCTTTCTTATCGTCCGGCTCATTCGACTCATGATGGTCTTCCGGCTCACTCCCGGCCTTTATGCCATATTCAGCCATCAGCTGTTTAACCTCTTCTTCAAGAGCCACCTTGCCAAGTATATAGCTTCCGGCCTCTCCGCCGAAATCTCTTGTCTCAAACTCCGCAGACTCAGTGATCGGATCACATCCGGTCCCGCGCTTATAAACATCCGTCGTGCTGACAAATATATATCTTCCAAAGCTGCTTCCCAGATTCTCCACTATCAGTCTGATATCTCCCGGCTGATAAGCGCAGAAATCCACGATAACGTCTATCCTTCCAAGCTTCACCTCGCTCAGCGCCCTGGCGTCATGTCTGTCCATCACAAAGGTGTGCTCTCTTTCCTCCCGCGTGAGTTCCGAAAGCTTCGAGCCTCTGTTTATAAAATATATTTCATTTTCCGGATCTTCGGCGGCTTGTCTCGCAAACTCTTTCCCGAGAAAATACGTCCCGCCTATAATTAAGTATTTCATATATCAAATCACTCTGTATCTTTCACGGTTTCATCCGTCGCTTCTTCTGTTTCCTCAACACCATCATTCATCGGCTCTTCTGTTTCCTCAACACCATCATTCACCGGCTCTTCTGTTTTATCAACACCATCATTCACCGGCTTTTCTGTTTTATCAGCACTATCATTCACCGGTTCTTCTGTTTTCTTGTCCTCAGTTGCTTCAACAGCTCTTCCGGTTTCCATCCTGCTTCTGTAATCATTTTTAGGCATAGGCTTTGCGAAATAGTAGCCCTGGATCATGTCGCAGCCTTCACTTGCAAGGAAATCAACCTGCTCCTTAATCTCAACGCCCTCTGCGACCGTACGCATATTCAGGCTCTGTGCAAGCTTGATAGCTTCCGAAACGACTATCCTTCCCCTGCCGTCCGACTCGTCTCCGCGGAAGAACTCCGCATCAAGCTTAAGCACATCCAGTGGCATATCCTTCAGCGAATTAAGTGAAGAATAACCCGAACCGAAATCATCCATGGAAACAGCAAAGCCGTATTCCTTCAGCTTTTTTATCGTATTTACCATGGCCTTCTTGTCATCGAAGAAAGCGCTCTCTGTAAGCTCTATTTCGATAAGATTATGCGGTGTTCCGGCCTTATCGATCATATCTCTGATCTGCTCTGCAAGATCCTCCTCTGCGAAGTGAGCTCTCGAAACATTTACGGAAACCGGTACACACTTAAGTCCGTCATCCATCCATCTCTTCTGATCTGCCGCAACGTGGCTAATCATATAATGATCTATATTTGTTATGAAACCGTTCTTCTCAAATATCGGTATGAACCTTCCCGGACTCACAAAGCCAAGCTCAGGCGACTGCCACCTGATAAGCGCCTCCGCACCGCGAAGCTCCTTAGATCTTGGATCGTATTTCGGCTGATAATAAACCTCGAACTCCTCCATGTTGAGAGCCTTTTCCTGATGCTCCTGAACCTGGTCGAGCCATCTTTCTTCCTCTACCAGCCTATCTCCGAAGATTACTACGCCGGATTCATCAGACTCGGCCAGGCTCTCTCTTGCCGAAAGTGCCTTGTTGTATTCCTCATCAAGATTTACCGACTTTCTTCTTACGATACGACCCTTATCATTCGTTATGATATCCAGCACGCTTACGCCGGCCTGGAAGTTAAATCTATGATCATTATCCAGCTTCTCGAGCTTTCTGATGAGCTCATAAAGCCTCATCTTAAGCCTGTCCTCGTCATCACATCTGAGTATGAGAGCGAAGTTAGATGACTCACCGTGCGCAAAAAGCTCTGATTTCTTATCAACCTCTGTACTAAGAAGGTCATGAACATTTCTAAGCAGCTTCTCGCCCTCTGCAACCGAATGACACAGACAATAGTTTCTGTATTTTTTCAAGTCCAGGCTGACCACAGCGTATTTGCTCTTTTTATTCTTACCCCTGCACAGAAGCTGCTCGCCCCTGAGGATAAAATACATCCAGTTTCTTCCGCCGGTAACTGTGTCCGTGAAGAAGAAATTGATGGTCTTCTTCTGACGGTGGACGCTTGCGATAGCTCTTGTGAGAAGAAGCACCATTGTTATCAGAGCTATGACTGTAACGGTTATAACTATGATGACAAAGGCAAGCAAATCCTTCTCAGATATATGAAGCATACCTTGTACAAACAGTGTTTCCTGTCCGTTTCTTACACTGAAGGATATCCAGATCGGTATATCCACATAATCATCGTACTCCTCTTCAAGGTTCTCTATTTCCAGATCCTCATCGCCTATCCTAACGTGGATATGCTTGCTCTCATATTCCTCCGATTCCAGATATTTCGCAAACTTCCTATAGTTGAGGGTAAGCTTATTATCCTTGTCCACATCAAGCACATTGAGCTCGGTATCTGTGTAGACCGTCACATATTCCTCCGAATCAAAGATCTTCAGCTCAACCTTCTTGGCTTCGGTGCCGGAAGTGTTTTCACCCTTCTGGAGAACCACCTTGCCGCTCTGATCAACAACAAAAAAACTGCGACCAAACTTATCCAGAAGCTTGAAGGCATCACGTCCTTCACCTCCGGCATCGTAGATCTCAGCCATATTTTCAGCGTTCTCATATTCGGTTGTCATCTTGTTATCAAGTGTATAGCTTACAAAATACTTAACGGAAAAGTAGACGCCCACACCGACAACTGCCATCATCAGGATGAAAAAAATGATAGGTCCTACTATCCTTTTCCTCTTAATCTCTTTATATATCTGTTTTTTAGTTTTCATAACAGCCCCCTGTTATTTTATTGGAAAGGCTCCCCGCACCATTCCCATGATGCAGGAAGCCGAAATACTTTCTATGCAGTTTCTTTAACCTTCGAGAAGAAATTCTTCAGATCCATGATCGGTATCGGTCGTGAATACTTAAAGCCCTGCAGATAAGAAGCCGACATGTTGATACATCTCTTCTCATCGTTATCATCCTCAACGCCTTCATAAAGAACTGAGTAGTTCATGTCAGCAAACATATTTGCCAGACCATCAACCATCTTCTCAGACTTAGTGTCGTTGTTACTTGCAAGCACCAGCGAACGGTCGAACTTGATGATGTCGAACGGAAGCTCCATGATCCTTTCCATGTTCGAATATCCGGTTCCGAAATCGTCCAGATAGAACTTGATGCCCTTTTCCTTAAGAACATCGATCTTGGCCTTCATAACCTCGAAATCCTTCTCACTCTGTGACTCAGTGATCTCTATGGCTATCTTCTCACTCGGTATGCCGCTTTCATCAATGATCTTGAAGATGTCATCGCAGAAGCCTTCGTCCCTAAGCTCGAGAACCGATACGTTAACGGAGATTCGATTCACCTCGTAACCCTCTTTTAACAGGTACCTGATCTCGTCGCAGGTCTTCTGGAGTATGATCTTGGTAAGCGTATGAATGTATCCGTTCTCCTCAGCAAGCGGTATAAACTGATCCGGAAATACAAGTCCGGTCTCAGGAAGCTTGATCCTCATCAAAGCCTCAGCTGTATCATATCTTCCGGTCTTAACATTGAATACCGGCTGGCAGTAGGCCAGAACTCTCGGATCTCTGAGATTGCCGCCTCTGTAGATATCAGCAAGTTCCTTAAGGATGTACTCGTATTTATTGAACAGAGCCACGTCGCCCATGTCGATCCTGTGCTTCTCATTGAATTTCATACCTCTGTGGATATGTCTGATGAAAGCGATGTACTCACTGTGTCTGCTTATCTCATCGATACTCTCGCCATAAACTATCTTGTAATCAAGTTTATGCTGCTGATATTCAACATCAAAATCAACAAACATCTTGGCGATCCGTTCCTCATAATCAGGATTAAGAGCCTTATCGGCCAAAAGTATCATATGTCCGTTATTTACCTGAAAGAGGACAGCGCCCTTAAAGAATTCACTGGCAAATCTTCTGATAACCGCCTGTATAGCCGGTGGGATATTCTTGCCTTCCTCGTCGAACTCCTTGATATAAAGGCTCATGATGATAAGAGTTTTACTCTTTTCATAATAATATCTGAGCATATCCTCCATTGCGCTGACGTTGATCGCACCAAGCTCGATATTGTAAGGATTTGAATGAATGATATAAAGCATTGCCACTGTCGGGAACAGGAAGGTAGCAACCGTAAACGAACTCTGCTTACTGAACTGCTGAACGGATATGATGATGAAGGAAACAAGCATGGTTCCGTAGAATCCTCTCATAACCTGCTTAAATATCCTGTTTCTGAACGCAACCATCATATATATGATGATTCCCACAAATACGATATAGCCTATCGGGAATATGCTCTTGCCGTTTGTCACGGTTCCGTCGTCATTGATGTGGAAGCCTGTCTCCCTTACTATTCCGAGTATGTCAAATACAACTACTACAGCAAGAACGATCATCGCTACCAGGATAATCGGTTTTTTCTTGCTCAGCTCCAAACGCTGGACATCGGCTATATAAATAACATACATAAAGAGGCTTGCTGTAAGGGCGAAATAATACAGTATCCTGAGAAGATAGACTGAAAAATGACCCTCTGACGATGTGATTCCCGAAAGCTGATAATGATATCCAATATCGGTGATCGCCGCCATGAGAAGCAGTCCGATTATGATATTGAAATACAGGAAGGTTTTTGTCTTATTGACATAGGAGGTATAGACAAGTATGAGCATAACGAAGCACATAGCAACAACAACTATGTCCCCTACAGGAGAGAAATTATCATTATAGAATTGCTGTAAAATACCCATACAGACACCTCCTCCCTTTAAGCATCCGATTGCCGTTTATGATAAGATCAAACCCCTTTTCTCTTATCCGGCAGAAGCGCGCAGAATGCCCTCATCAGGGCAGACTGCCGCCGACTTTATTATAACACAAAAACCCCATAAATAGCTATTTGTATTTTAATACAAAATTATGTACTTTTTTTGTTGATAATACAGCCGTTTCAGCTTGTTTTTTATAGATTTTTCCTGCGTTCAAGGAGGAGCACGCATTCTGCGTCTCTGGTCCACGGAAACTGGTCGAAGGCTATGCCTCTTCTTACCACATAATCCTTCTCTATAAGGTAGCTTACATCCCTTGCCTGAGTCTCCGGATTACATGAAATATATACTATCCTGTCAGGTGAGAATTCAGTCACTGCTTCAAGGAATTCCAAGCTGCTTCCGGAACGTGGAGGATCCATGAAGACAACCTTTTCCTTTATCTCGGCAGGCTCACTATTTCTTGCACGTTCAGTCCTATTTTCATTCTTAACCCTTGCTGCGCCTTTAGCTGCGGTAATGTATTCCTCTTCATCGTCCTCTTCATAGGTATCATCTCCGTTCACATACCTAAGCATGTATTTCCCGGCGTCATCCCTTACAAAGCGAACGTTGTCAATCTTATTCATCTGGGCATTCTTCCTTGCGTCCTTAACAGCCTCCGAGTTCAGCTCGACACCGATCACATTCGAGGAGCTCTTTGCTGCAAGAAGCGATATGGTACCTATTCCAGAATACGCATCTATCACAAGGGTATCCTTCTTCAGCTTTGCGAAATCAATAGCTGTCCTGTAAATCCTCTCGGTCATCTCAGGATTCACCTGGAAGAAGCTTCTCGGAGATAACTTGAAGTCGGTTCCACAGAGCCTGTCGGTTATATATCCCTTGCCATAGAGAACTATATCTCTGTCTCCGAGCACCATACTGGTGTGCTTTGTATTTACATTGAGGACTACAGTACTTACCTCCGGATGCTTCTCCCTAAGAGCCTTTACAAAATTATTCTTCGACGGAAATATATGGCTCGCCGAAACAAGGATCACCATGACTTCGCCGGTGCTCCTGCTGACTCTTACCATAACGTGCCTGAGAAGTCCGGTCTCCAGATCCTCGTCATAAATCTTAATCTTGAAGGATTTAAGCATCCCCTTAATGTCCTGAACTATCTTATCGGCCTTCTCATTCTCGATCAGACACTCGGTAATATCGATAACCCTGTGAGTGCCCTCTTCGTAAATACCGGAAATGATCTCGCCCTTTCTTGTCCGGGCAAAGGCAGCATTCACCTTATGTCTGTAATGATAAGGCTCCTTCATACCCAGAAGCTTGATCCTGCCCGGCTCGATACCGATAAAATCTTCTCCGATATGATCCTTAAGAACGTTATTTATCTCGTCCTCCTTCGTCTTCAGATAGCTGTTATAATCCTCTCCGATATGCGAACAGCCGCCGCATTTTTTACTGTATCTGCATGTTATCTTATCCATTTTTTTCTCCATTTAAACTCCCGACAGATCAAAGGGCGGTATAAAACTCTCTTCAGCTGTCTCTCCCACCTGCATGAAACCTCTCGTCACACCAAGCTCTGCCGCATAATCCACCAGGCTCTTATATTCATATTCGGTAACCCTTCTGTTTATCTCCGGATATTTATCCTTAAGCTTTTCGCTGTCCGGCGTATACTGATTCATCAGACTGATAAATATACTGTCACCATACATCCGGTAAAGATATCTGACTATCATCTTCGCCTGGATCAGCATCCCCGGCAGAAGAAGATGACGCACGATAACGCCTTTTTTTATGATACTATTTTGTTCAAATATGCACTCCGGCTGCTGACGAACCATCTCAGCTATGGCAGCCTTCGCCACCTCCGGATACCCGGGTGAATTGCTGTATCTAACGGCATCCTCATCACGGATATATTTCATATCCGGAAGATAGATATCAATCAAGCCCTCAAGACTTTTCAACGTTTCAACATTTATGTAGGATGAGGTATTCATCAGAAACGGCAGCCTAAAGCCATCTGCTTTTGCCCGCTCGATCGCAGTCCTGATGGTTGGGATAAATATATCTCCGGTCACGAGATTGATGTTATTCGCGCCCTTTTCATCCAGCTCGAAAAATATCTCAACCAGCCTTCCGACATCGATATTTTTGCCTATCCTGCCCCTGCTTATCTCGTAGTTCTGGCAGAAAACACAACCCATATTACAGCCCGAGAAAAATACAGTGCCCGAGCCCTTCTCACCGGATATGCAGGGTTCTTCCCACATATGAAGAGAAGCACGACTGACATGCAGGGTGCTTTTCTCATTACAGAAGCCCTTCGCAGTGCTTCTGTCAATATTACATTTTCTCGGACACAGCCTGCACGGCGAGTATCCCGGAACCTCTTCCATACTTATTCCTCAAATACAACTACTCAATCATTATTTGTGATGACACAAACAATGTTGCTTACACATTCTTTGCGATAACTAAATCAATACCGCTTACTCGTTCTTTGTGATAACAACGTTTCCGGTCTTAACGATACTATTTTCAGGGATGAAGCCTCTGATTGGTGAAAGCGGATAGATATTTGTATTTCTGCCAATAACAGATCCCGGATTGAGAACGCTGTTGCAGCCAACCTCAACATGATCGGCAAGCATAGCACCGAACTTCTTCAGACCTGTTTCGATGTTTATATCACTGTATTCATCATGTCCCTTAACAACGACAAGTGTCTTGTCGGACTTAACATTCGAGGTGATAGAGCCCGCCCCCATGTGTGACTTATAGCCCAGGATGGAATCACCGACGTAGTTATAATGAGGCACCTGAACCGTATCAAAAAGAATTACATTCTTCAGCTCTGTGGAGTTGCCTACAACGCAGTTCTTACCAACAAGCGCATTTCCCCTGAGGAAGGCGCACTGTCTTACCTCAGTCTCTGCACCGATTATTATATATTCACCAAAATACGCGCTGTCCCAGACCTTTGCAGTCTTATGTATCCAGACATTCTCGCCTCTCTTGATGTACTCTCCCGAAGCCTCCTCATCAATCTTCGCACCAAGCTTCACGATAAGCTCCTTGATATGTGGAAGAGCCTCCCATGGGTATGTAAGACCTTCCAGAAGCTCGCGCGCCTCTGTATGCTCCAGATCGTACATATTTTTGATCATTAGTAACTCATTATGCTCTGACATTTTATTATCCTCCGAATGTCTTATTTTCCTTTATTTCTGACAGAATATGTCATTATATAATAGTTAGTCTCATATTCAATCGTTTTATCTATACCGCTGCTACTTCTTCTTGTAGAACGGTGCCGTCTTGTCAAATACATATCTCATATTATTCTGGTTGGTTATGCCCTTGACAAAATCAGTGTATTTTCTTACATAATCGCACATCTTAGTACTGTATTCCTGCTCGGTAATGGTTCCCGAAGCAACCATATCAAGCCCCTTCTCCCAGCTGGCAGTAAGGTCTGCGCGGAGAAGTCCGTTGATGGAATAAAGCACAACATCATTTATGATCTCACCGAGAAAGGTCGGTGTAACTATCTGAGTTTTCTTATTGAGGGCGATATATTTATTATTAACAAGCTTTGTGATTATCGAGTCTCTTGTAGCCGAGGTGCCGATACCGCTGCCCTTGATCTGTGCGCGGAGATCCTCATCCTCGATAAACTGACCTGCATTTTCCATAGCCAGGATAAGCGTACCTGAACTGTATCTCTTCGGCGGAGTGGTCTCGCCCTCACGGATGCTGAAGCCGCTGCAAGGAAGTACACTTCCCTTCTTCAGACTCTTGAAGAGCTCTATGAATTCCTTGCTGTTTGAAACTGCTCCGGAATCCTGTCCGTCCTTCTTTCCATCCTCTGAGTCGCCGGCATCCTCCTGCTTATCTCCCGCCTTCGCTCCTGCACTGTCCTCCTTCTTCTGTCCGAAGTTCCTGTCCGCTATCATAAGATAGCCCGGCTTTGAAAGAACCTTCGCCGATGCGAAGAACTTCTCACCGTTTCTGTCCAGCTTAAGAGAGTATTTTTCATACTCCGCAGGCGGGAAAAATATAGATAAGAACCTTCTTACGATCAGGTCGTAAACGCCCTTCTTAACCTCCGAAAGCAAGTTAAGAGCCGGGAAACCCTGGCCTGTAGGGATGATCGCATAGTGGTCTGTTATCTGCTTATCATTAACGTATTTTGACTTAGCAATATTCTTGTAGCCGCCCTGGTTCATTATATGGTCGGCGTAGGCTCCCAGCGGCGCGTAGTTTCTAAGGCCGCCTATATTCTTGCCTATCTCCTTGGAAACCGCCGTAGAAAGCACTCTCGCGTCAGTTCTCGGGTAGGTAACAAGTTTCTTCTCGTAAAGCTCCTGCACTATTTCCAGAGTTTCTGCAGGGCTTATCTTATAGATTCTCGAGCAGTCATTCTGAAGCTCGGCAAGGTTGTAGAGCATCGGCGGATTCTTCTTCTCCGTCTTCTTCTCAACCTTCTCACATATCATTTCGATCGGAAGCGGCTGCGACAGCTCATCGATAAGCTTCTGGGCATCCTCCCTTTTCTTAAAGCCATTCTCCTTGTAGAGAAGCGGACTTTCAAAATACTTTGTTCCCTTTTCGCTGCGCCACTCTGCTTCGAAGGAAGCGTTCTCATCACCAACCTTCGCGATCACCCTGAAGAAAGGTGTCGGAACGAAGCTTCTGATCTCCCTCTCTCTTGAGACTATCATGCCCAAAACGCAGGTCATAACACGTCCAACAGCGATAACGCATTTGTCTATTCCCAAATACTGCTTAACAGCATAGGAATACTTCAGCGTCAGAGCACGCGAAAAATTGATACCCATCAGATAGTCCTCCTTCGCACGAAGGTAGGCAGCCGTACTGAGGTTATCATATTCAGAAAGAGGCTTTGCTTCGCGGATACCGCGCAGTATTTCCTCCTCAGTCTGTGAATCGATCCATACTCTTCTCTTATCCTTTTTATCGCTGACACCGGCCTGCATATCAACAAGCCTGTAGATGTATTCTCCCTCACGTCCGGAGTCGGTGCAGACATAGATAGTCTCCACGTCATCACGGTTAAGCAGCCCGCTCACAATCTTAAACTGCTTACTGGCTGCCGGAATAACATCGTATTTATATTTGTCAGGGATAAATGGTATGGTGTCCATTGACCACTTTTTGTACTTTTCATCATAGGCGTCCGGATAGCTCATATTAACGAGGTGACCGACACACCATGTTACGATGTTGTCGCCCTCCTCGATATATCCGTTAGATCCGCCGCCCTTTATACCAAGAGCTTTCGCAAATTCCTTGGCAACACTTGGTTTCTCTGCTATAAATAGTTTTTTCATTACATCAACATATATCACATCAACATATACCCGCTCAGTTGTAGACAAATACGCCTTCACAGGAATATGTTCATATGATTCACTTCAATTTATTAGATAAATTTCAAAAGGTCAGCTACCGCCTTACGTGGAACCTCCGGAAGCTCCTTATCACTGTAACCGATAGGAATAAGTGCCGAAACATTCTGATTCTCCGGAAGCCCGATCAGCTCAGCAACCTTTGTATCATCAAATATACCAAGAATAACACTTCCAACTCCCGCTTCATGAGCAGCAAGGCAGAAGGTCTGTGCAGCGATTCCTGCATCAAACATTTCCCAGCCCTGTCCCTTTGAAGTTGTGAACGAACCGTCTCTCTCGTAACCGCTTCTCATAGCGATAGATGTAAGAACAACAAGTGCCGGCGCACCCTCGATGATCTCCTTATTATGCTCAAAGCCGAGTGTTGCCTCTGCAGCGATCTTATTTAAAATATCTCTATCCTCAACCACAACGTATCTTGCAGTCTGGCTGTTCTTCCATGACGGAGCCATTCTTGCCGAATCAACTATCTTCTCAAGTGTCTCGTGACTAACCTTCTCATCTGTAAAGCTTCTGACGCTTCTTCTTGTTCTGATACCTTCTAATAATTCCATTTTGCAGCCCTCCTTATATTGTTTTTAGACTTAAAAAGCTTTTATAAAATACCCGTATGAATGCCTGTCCGCTTTTAATAATAGTGCCGTTCCGATAGTCTCGGTGCAGCTTGCGAAGCAGGCAGAAATATTATAACACGAATCACCGAAAAAATATAGCAAATGATTAGCCAAAAAGGCTGTACCCAAAGCTTACCCGGGTACAGCCTTTAACTTGTAAATACACTGCTATTTAATATTTCTCTCGTTCTTTTTCTTCAGAAGCTCATTCATATCAAGTCCGCCCGCAGGAGCCTGTGCAGCCTTCTTTGCCTTCGCAGGTTTCTTAGCCGGCTTCTGAACATTTGCCGCTGAATTTGCACCCGCAAACTGAGTACCGGCCGCTGCCGGTTCACCGGATGATACACCGTCTGCAAAGCTATTTGCCGCAACCATACCACCTGCTGCCATGGTATCGCCTCCGGCTGTAACAGCCGCCTTCACCTTCTTCTTTCTCTTCAGTGGGAAGTGCATGAAGCCAAGCTTTCGGAGCGTTACATCAGTTACGAAGAGAAGCAGGGCAAGCAGGATAAATATCCATGTCAGGTCGAAGCTTGATGTAAAATGCTTCTTCATATCACCCCAGACACTGTCTGAGAAGGTGATGGCTTTACCGTATTTCTCTATATAGTCAATATAATTCTTATTGCTGATATCGAAGCGGTATTCCTTAGGATACTGGAGCACTGCAGCCGTATTTATGGAGTTTATGAGTTTGTCTCCGTCCTCTCTTATGACGCTCATCTCATAGATACCGGCCACATCATCGTCAAGCTCAGCCTGGTAAACTCCCGGCTCTACCATGACGAAGCTGAGAGTTCCCTCTGTTCCGTCAGGAGCAACATAGTTTGCGGTAATATCTGTATTTTCCTGATATTCATCCGCTGTATAGGTGATGATGGTCTTGCCGTCGACCTCCTTGGTATCAACCCTGTCGGCCGAGCTCATACTCTCGTTTATCGTATAATCGGTAAGCCTCTTCCACATCGCCGCATAATCAGTCTCACCCGAGAGATTCGAGGTCCACTCGCCCTTAACGTCCGTATTCCATGCCGCCGTCCTGCCGAGTCCGTACTGCCAAACCGTAAGGATCGGATCATCCTGATTGCTTGTTATTACAGTTGTTGCAAGCTCCTTAGCAGTTGCACCGATATATCCCAGAAGTGTCGGCCAGCCGTTCTCGAAAAGCCCCTTGGTTATGGCATTCGAGCTTGAAGCGTTAAGTCCGAATTCACCGTTCTGGATATAGGTGTTCATCGAAAGATATATTTCCTGCGTGAAGATGCTCGGAATATTTCCCGCAGTTCTTGAAAGATAGAATCTTCCGCCGCAGGTTGAGGCAAGCCTATTCAGGAGCGTCGTGTCCGCGTAATCACCAACAGCAACCGTAGATAATGTGAGCTTTGCTTTATTTATCAGTTCGATCGTATCATCATAATCCTGCGTCTCGCCCATACCATCACTGAGAAGGATCAGATGCTTATTAACCGCCGGTGTATTGTTAAGTTTATTTGCGGCATCCGTAAGTGCAGGCTTTATGGTGGTACCGCCGCCCTCCTTGATCTTCTTGATCGAGTTCTTGATAGTTTCCTTATCAGTAACCTGCTGGATTGGAACCACCCACTCATATTGATCATCGAATGTCACAACGCCTACATAATCGTTTGACGAAAGGTTGTCTACAGCTATGATTGCCGCATTTAATGCCATATCGAGGAAGGTTCCGCCGCCGGCCGCATGGTCAAGCATACTTCCCGAACGGTCAATGATCAGCACAAGAGCCGTCGAAGGCATCTGTACTATACCTCTCATCTCCATATCAACCGGAAGTATCTGCTCAAGCACTGTTTCGTTATAGCCGCCGAGCATAAAACTGTTTTCGCCGCCGCAGCAGATAAAGCCGTGACCATAATCCTTGACATAGGTCTCGATATTTTCCATGAAACCGTCAGGAATATCGCTTATAAATACGTTGTCAAATATGATGCTTTCGTAAGCCAGCATCGACTTTAGATCTGTCGGAACCTTGGCTACATTTACGCCTTCGTAATTAACTCCGGCCGCCTTCAGAACCGCCTCGAAGGCCTCGTCCTTATTACCGTGACCGTAAACAACGAGCACTGCCGGTGCATCGCTGACAGCCGTAAATACATTGAAGGAGTTGTTGTCCGGATTCTGATCTCCGACTGCATCAACCGTTATCGTGAAGCTCTGGGAATTATCTCCCTCAACGGTCTGTCTGAAGGCGAATCTGTTATTTCCCTTCGAGAGGGTCGCCTCCATCTCGTAAGCCTTGCCGCTTCCGTCGGTCAGTGTCAGCTTTGTCTCTGTATCAATGTTGCTGACAACTGTTACATTTATTGTGAACTGCTCGCCAAAGCTTACTCTGTCAGGAAGGGTCGCATTTTCGATGTAAACGTCATCTATCTCCTCTTCCTCGATAAGTATGCTTCGAAGCTCTATCTCACCGCCTGTTATTGCGGCAGCTGTATTCATGATATTTCCTTCGGTCTCTCTACCGTCGGTAACGATGACAATTCTGCCAGCACTTTCCGAAGGTATCATGGAGAGCGCTCTTCCGACCGCCTGCTCAATATTTGTAGCATCGCCATCCACCTTGGACATAACGCCGCTATAGCCATCCGCCTTCGTTACAAACTGGTCGATCACCGAATCATCGCCGAAGGCAACAACACCGTACTGATCGTTCTTACCGATCTTCCTGATCTCGCGACCGAGGTATTTATTGATCTCCTCAAGGTGATCCTTGTTACTCTCCGAAAGGTCTACAAGAAATACAGTAGTCTGCACCTTCGCCTTTGTAGGAATGCTGAGTCCCAGGATGCTGAGCACCAGAAACGCCGCCATAACACATCTCATGACGATGTAGAACTTGCCTCTGTACCTCATGCCCCTGATGTAGATGATCAGCTCCAATAACATCAGAAGTATCGCAGCTATAACAAGATACTCGCTGAGGTTCTTTCTGATAAGTCCGCCAGAATAATCGCCTGTGCTTACATTTCCCTTTGCATCAGGTCTTCCGTCCGACTCAGACATCGGAAAACGTACAACATAATTCTCGGAAGCCTCGCCCGCAGAAACCGTAAATACGCCCGCCTCAGTCAGTCTTGTGGCAAGCACTGCCGAATCATAATCAGCCGAAGGATTGACCTGCAGAGTCTCACCTGCTGTATAAATATTATCAACAAGTATTCCCGAATCCGAAAGGTAGCTTACGGAATCCGCCATAAATATAGGGAATTCAGCCTTGAGTGGGAAGTCAGTCTCTCTTATATCAAAGCCGAGAACTATGTATCTTACGCCGTCCTTCTCACCGAAATAACCCACTGAACTGCCGTTATGGTCGATAAAGCTGGTAGCCCATTCAGGAACCTTAAGCACAGCCGCTTCATTTACGCCCAGTGAAAAGTCTCCTATTCCATAGGTCAGCGCAGTCTCTCTTACAGTAATAAATACGCCCTCAAGCTTCTTCTCGATCTCAGCCCCATCAGCCGGGATACCAAACTTCATAACACCGGATACAGTACTCTTCTCAGCTTCATCGCCGCTCTTACCAGTGTAGTATTTCATACTGCTTCCGCTGTCGTAGATAACTATATTTGAATCGCTGTTCTTAACACTGCCGTCGTCCGCAGAGATACGGATAGTATGGCCTGTAACAGCCTGAAAAGCCTTCTCGATGTAGATATTTCCCTGGCCTATCAACATACCGTTCACATCATTGATCCTGGTCTTAACCGCATAAGCCTTATTGTCTCTCTCAAGACTGTCCTTACCGCCATCGGCAAAGCTTATTCCTGTGATCTCGATCCTTGCGTTCTGCCCTTTCCAGACCACATCATCAAATATAGCCGTCGCCGAAAGCCCTGCATCAGCCGAAAGGCTCTTGATACCGAGAACAGAGCCGTTCTCGTCGTAAAGCGTAACCTCAAAGGTTGCCGCACTGTTACCGAAATTGGTTATCCTTGATGCAAAATCATATATTTCCTCACCCTCGGCGCTGAGTCCGGTCGAAGAAAATGTTAGACTATATGCGGAAATATTTTCCGAGCCGCCGCCGTAGGTTCTCACCTCGGCATCAAGCTTATTTGTGTATTCATCAGTGGCTGCAGCACCGCTTCCATCCGTAAATATCACAACATGCAAAGGCTCGTCACCGCTTCCCTCCTGCATGGTCCTTACGATATCGAAGGCCGAATTGATATTTCCTTCCTCGTCGGTACAGCTGATAAGATCAAGAGCCTTCTTAACCTTATCCTTATCCTTTGAATTGGATATTCTTATATCCGTGGTACCTCCGGCCGTGATAATGGTAAAGCTTGTTGCGCCCGAGTCGTCAACCATGCCCTTCGCTTCTTCAATAGCTCTCTCAAGCCTGGTCTTGCCGCCTTCCTTATGCTGCATTCCGGCACTGGTATCGATGAGCATGAGCACGTTTGTTTCGGTCCTGCTCTTCGTTCTGATCTTCGGTGCCATGAGCGAGAGAATAAGAAGCACAACAATAAGAAGCTGGAGCAGAAGAAGTATATCCCTGACAAAACGGGACTTGGTGGTTCTGCTCATGGTCTTCTCAAACAGCTGCTTCCATAACAGATTTGAGGATATCTTCGTATCCTTTCCTCTCGGTCTGAGGAAGTATAAAATTATTATAAACGGCACAAATACAGTAAGTGCCAGTGGAAGTAAGGTACTAAATGTCATAAATCTCTCTCAGATCCTCAAATACTATCCTTTCCATGCTTTCATCGGTATATGTACGTCTGTAAAAAGCATGATATTTCTTAGCAAGCCTTTCAATGGTCTTGCAGAAGCTATTAAATGCATCGCGGTAATCATTGACTGTCTTCGCATCCATGGTCACTCTGATGCGGCTTGTCTCATCCTCCATATCTATCAGATTGTGGGTTCCCTCAAGAGTCGGAACCTTCTCCGACGGATCAAGGGTGTGGATGAGTATTACCTCCTGCTTGCAGTAATCAAGATATTTGAAAAGCTTTTCTATATTTTCTTCTCTCTTCTCGTCAGTAACAAAGGCCTCATCCCAGAGATCGGAAATAATGATCGTTATTCCCGCGCCTCTGTTCTTCATCTTTCTGACAGATGAGTATATGTCGGTCTCACCCTCGTAGCCTCTGGTATCAAGGAAATCCCTGATCCTTCTGAAGGCTTTCACGCCTCCCGAAACGCTGAGGGGTCTTTCCATCCTGTGGGTATCGTAGATATAAACATGATCATTACCCGAAAGTCCGATATAACCCAGTGCTGCAGCTATCTCGCCGGCAAGCTCTGATTTGGACGGCTCGCCGAAGTCCATGGACTTGCTCGTATCCAGGAGAATGTTGATGCAGGCTTCCCTTTCCTCAACATATTCCTTCACGAACAGTCTCTCGGTCCTGCCGTAGGCATTCCAGTCGATACGCCTTATGTCGTCGCCCTGCATGTATTCCCTGAAATCGGAAAACTCCGCAGAGGAACCCTTAGCAGCTGACTTTCTTGCGCCCTGCATAACGGAGGTACTCTTCTTATGAACGGCCAGCCTAAGTCTGCCGATTGTTTCGAAGTATTTTCTATCGATCATTATAATTGCTCCATATATTAATAACGGACGTTCACGAGAAAAATATATTCTCTCAGTTGTAACAAAATACGCCTTCGAGAACATATTTTTCTCGCAAACTGTTTATGATTACGCGATCAATTATTGATCATAGCAAATCACTTGGCGAGTATGCTTGCTATAACGTTGTCGGCGGTTACGCCGTCGCTGACAGCATCGAAGCTGAGGACGAGTCTGTGGCGGAGTGCTGGGTAAGCTGCATATTCCACATCCTCGAAAGAAACATTGTATCTTCCTTCCATGAAGGCTCTGGCCTTCGCACCTCTGATGATAGCCTGAGCTGCTCTCGGGCTGACACCTTCTCTGATGAACTTATTTTCAGCATGAGTTGCCATGATGATATCAAGTATCCTGTCCATAACTGCGTCTGCGATAGGGATAGTCTTTACAGCTTCCCTTACGGTAAGAAGTGTATCACGGTCGATAACTCTTGCAGCCGCCTCCCCTGTACTTCCCTCGGTAAGTCCCACGATTCCGCGGAGCTCTTCCTTGGTCGGGAAAGGAACAAGTATCTTGAACATGAATCGGTCGAGCTGAGCCTCAGGAAGAGGATAAGTTCCCTCTGTCTCTATAGGGTTCTCTGTGGCGAGAACGAAGAAAGGCTCGCTGATCATATAGCTTGTATTTCCTACTGTTACAGTATGCTCCTGCATGGCCTCAAGAAGCGCCGACTGTGTCTTAGGTGTCGCACGGTTAACCTCGTCCGCAAGGATGAGATTTGCAAATATAGGGCCCGGCTCGAAACGGAAGGTATTGCCCGACTCGCTGTGCTCTATGATATTTGTACCGGTGATATCACCCGGCATAAGGTCAGGTGTGAACTGTATTCTCTTGAAGGAAAGGCCGACAACCTTGCTGATCGTATTTACAAGCCTTGTTTTGCCGAGACCCGGCATACCTTCGAGAAGTACATTTCCTCCTGTAAGAAGAGCAAGGAGGGTCGTCCTTACGACATCCCTCTGCCCGATGATCTCTTTCGCTATCTCAGCCTCACACTGAGCTACTCTCTGCTGAAGTTCACTGTAATCCATGTTAATCCTCCAATAAGTTTCCAAAATAATCCTTTATGACATCCTCCATACCAGGAGGGTATTTGCCGCTTTCGATACCTTCGTAGGCTGTCTTCTCGTACTCGCCGATAACCTCTTCATAAGAAACGTGGTTGCCTGACCACGCAGGTCCATTGTTCGTGCTGCCGTAGCCGGATTCACCGTTTCCGCTGCCGTTACCGTTGATGTTTACATCTTCACTTCCCGGTATACTTACATAATCGTGGTCATTGTGAGCCGTTCCGTCACCGCGTCCGGTTCCCGGCTGATTGCCGCCACCGGGCTCATTGCCGCCACCCGGCTGATTGCCGCCGCCAGGCTGATTTCCACCACCCGGGTCCTCTGTACTCGTTCCGCCACCCGGTTCCTGTGTATCTGTTCCGCCAGGCTGCTGTGTATCTGTTCCGCCAGGCTGCTGTGTGTCTGTTCCGCCAGGCTGCTGTGTGTCTGTTCCTCCAGGCTGCTGTGTGTCTGTTCCGCCAGGCTGCTGTGTGTCTGTTCCGCCAGGCTGCTGTGTGTCTGTTCCGCCAGGCTGCTGTGTATCTGTTCCGCCAGGCTGCTGTGTATCTGTTCCGCCAGGCTGCTGTGTATCTGTTCCGCCAGGCTGCTGTGTGTCTGTTCCGCCAGGCTGCTGTGTATCTGTTCCACCAGGCTGCTGTGTATCTGTTCCACCAGGCTGCTGCGTATCTGTGCTGCCGGGCTGTCCGCTACCTGTATTTTGCTCGGTCGTGCTGTCTTCCTTCTTCTTTGCAGCTTCCTCCGCAGCCTGCCTCATTCTCTCAGCGCTTTCCGGATCGTTATCGATCTTTTCTTTCATATTTGCCATGTCATTCAGACTTTGGCTTATATCATCGTATTTAAAATCAAGCTTATCCTTAGCCGCCTGATAATCTTCCTCGTTCTCAGCTTTTTCAAGCTCCTGCTTTGAAGCCTCCAGCGACTCGATCATCTGCTCTATCTTCTTCTTTTCATCCTCTGTGAGGCTGCCCGAAAGCTCGTCCTTAAGCTTTTCAAGCTCCTTCTGCAGATCCTCTATTTCTTCCTTCTGTTTGTCGACCTTCTGCTCTATCTTGTGAAGAGTCTTAGCACGTGCCTTCGTCTTCGAAGGAATAAATATGGATGTTACAACCGCCGCGAAAAGGAAGGTAAATACGCATACCAGCTTTGGAAGTCCGTCATGCTTAACCCTGATGCGCTTCTCACCGGCTTTTGCAGCCTTAACTGCGTCCTTTCTCTGGAGTTCGTGGATCGCACCATCCTTATCGAGTCCTTCATAGGCGGTCACTATTCTCTCTCTGAAGCCTGCGCTGTCAATATCGAGAGCTGCATCTCTGTCGCCTATCTTCTTCACTATGCCCATCACAAGCCCTACAACAGCCGAAACACCGATAAGTATCGCTGCAACAAGATCTGCATAGAAGAACGGACGGATGAATGAATATATTTCCACCAGAAGTGCTGCGAGAAAACCTATCGAGAGACATATGACCATCCATCTGGTTATCCTGACCGCATTCATTTTGTTCTTATGCTTTTTTACTAGATTCTTTATATATTCCTTATCATTCATCTGATCACCGCCTTTAAAAATCAAAAACCGTTATCAAACCTTCTTACCCTTCAGCGGGTCGAGCCTCCTTGCCGAAAGCACTATGAAGAGTATTGTAAATACAACAAATATTATCGATGCCGCTATTATCCATCTGTGGTCCGAATTGACCTCCATATCCTCTATGCTCTTAAGCAGCTTGAAGGTATTTTCGCTGCCTGTTGAGATAGAGAAAAGTACACCGAAATACATTACCGGGTTCACAAGAAGGAATATGCTTGCCAACATCAGCTTCTCAAATACAACGTATTCAAGGAAGGCCATGAGCAGCGTTCCTACTGTCATGAAAAATACTATTACGAAGGAGAAGATGATCGCTGTCATAGATTTCTTACATACTGCGGAAGCATAGATTCCCACGCTTGCCAGGAAGAAGGCATAGATAGTTACCATCAAAAGGTAGAGGAAAAGTATGCCCCAGCTGAGGCTGCCGCTGACGAAGGAAACTGCCATGATCGGTACTGCTGCGATCGCAAACATCATGATCCTGACGATAACTGACATAAGCTTGCCCCAAACAATCTGGAATGGTCTGATAGAGGTTGTCAGCATGATGTCAAAGGTCTGTCTCTCCTTCTCTCCCGAGATCGATGCGCCGGTCATAACCGGAATGACGAAGCTCATTATCAGAAGCTCAGCCAGTCCCACCAGCGGGAAGAGCTTGCCGAACATATTGTAGTCGGCGGAATTCACATTTCCGTTACTCTTTCCGAAGATTGAGTTCAGGGATAATATGAAAGTCAGCATAAGTATCATTTCAAATACAAATATTTCTATGAAGTACCTTTTCCCTCTTGCAGTTATTTTTATTTCTCTTTTTGTTATCGGATTAACTTGCATTTTCTCTATTATCTCCTGTAAGCTGCATGAATAAAGTTTCAAGACTGTTCTCTTCCTTATGGAAGCCGGTGATGATTATACCGCTGGCCATAAGGGTCGCTATGAATCTGTTCATCTCCTCATCAGTTCCGTCGCAGGAAACTATGATCTGGTTCTCTCTTACGGATTCAAGGTTGGTTCCCGGGAACTCCTGCGTCTTCATCGCAGCCTGCGCGGTATCTCCCTTGATATCTATGATGATCCTTGCATTTTCGCGTCCTCTGCCGAGTATCATATCGATGGTACCTGCAGCAACGATCCTGCCCTGATTCATGATTCCGATACTGTTACACATCTCTGATAACTCAGAAAGAATGTGCGAACTGATTATTATCGTCTTGCCCATGCTCTGAAGATTCATGAGCAGCTCCTTCATCTCAACTCTCGCCCTCGGATCAAGTCCCGAAGAAGGCTCGTCGAGTATCAGAAGCTCCGGATTGTGCAGGAGGGCTCTGGCTACGCAGAGTCTCTGTTTCATGCCTCGTGAAAGCGAATCAACGTATTCGTCCACCTTGTCGGTAAGATTGACCAGCTCAAGAAGTCCGCCTGTCATACTGCTGACATCCCTGTAGCTTATACCATAAAGTGAACCGTAGAATTCCATGTATTCGCTAACCTTCAGGTTGTCGTAAACGCCGAAGAAATCAGGCACATAGCCTATACATTTCTTGGCCATATTTGGTGCCGCATTCCTGTTCACGCCGTTGATCCAGATATCTCCGGAAGTCGGTCTGAGCAGTCCGCTGACCATCCTTATAGTTGTTGTTTTTCCGGCTCCGTTCGGTCCCACAAAACCGAAGAGGTCTCCCTTCGGAACATGAAGACTCACGCCCTTTACAGCTGGGAATTTATTATAATATTTTACGAGATTTGACAAATATAACATTTCTAACCCTCACCAAAATTACTAATCTATAGTTCCTATGCTGTAAATACATCCAAACGAAAGCTCGTTGATATCACCCGTAGCAAAGCTATCATAATCCGAGGTGATTCCAATTATGATCTCGTCAGACTGATCACTGAGATCGTCAAGCGCAAGGAGGAGCGCTGCAAGCTCTCTGTAATCAATCCTGTCACTGTCCTTAAATCTCTCCGGAATCTCCGAATTGTCGCCCTTATAATAGTAATAATTTGAATATACAATATTTGAAGAAACCGCCAGCTTATCTCCGGCCTTAAGTCCCTTGGTAATAACCAGGGTGTCATCACTCAGGATGAGTATATAATCGAAATCGTACTCGGTTTCATTTTTAAGCGTTCCTGCTATTCCAACCGACCAGCCTGTATCGCCAAGTGTAAGCTTTCCGGAACCACTGTTCTCCGAAAGCCCTACAAAATATCCTTTATCAAAGGTCTTGTCGCCCACATGCTTTATCCTTGTGCGGCCACCTTCGAGAGAAACCGTATAATCTATCTCTTTTCTGCCGTTATAATTTCCGTAGCTCTTGAAAATAGTACCTATGCCGTTGATAGTGTCCTTAAGATCAACGCTTATGGTGCCGGATTTACTTGAAAATACAGACATATAAGTCTTTCTCATTCCGCTTCCGTCGGCGCTGGCTATGGTTACATTTGCGATATTATTTCTTGAAAGCTTGTATCTCTGACCGTAGACCACGATGATACCCACACAGATCATGGTCAATACCGGAATAGCGATCCAGAAGTATTCTCTCTTATTTGCCTTCTTAAGGATCAGGTAAAGAACCGGTCCGATGATAAGAACATAGAAAAGAATGATCCACTTAAGTCCTGTAACGCTTACCTTCTTCAAACCTTCAATAGATTTGAAATACTCTGAAACCGTACTCAGATCGATGTCATCCTTATAGTAGTTGTAATAGAAGCCGGTTGAACTGTAGGTATCGCTAAAGGAATTGTAGAGCATCGCTTCCATATCATCCATATTGATGAAATCAGGATCACTGAAGCTTATCTGGATAAGTGCAAGAACACCCTTACCCTCACGCTTGTACATACCCGGAATGGTGTATGAGGTATAGTAATAAGCATTTCCGTAATTGATATCAGATACTGTAATATCAATAAAATCACCGGTCATATATGAATAGGTCTGCTGCTTTGAATGACCTGTAACCTCGGCATCGATGAAGTTCCTGGAAAA
>JAEEGF010898655.1_pt1 | contig 48264 bp, 40 predicted proteins | sample 9134171 | NCBI WGS metagenome assembly JAEEGF01 (sample SAMN16246542, study PRJNA631951) | gut metagenome | biome: gut microbiome; feature: rumen; material: AP-attached | host: Bos | place: Iran: Karaj | collected 2018-10
GGCTGTCGTGTCACGCCCGAGGAGTTCAAGATAGCGCATAGGCTCCATCGGAGTGGCTGGACGAGCTCCGAGGAAACGGTAGATGCTGTCCTCTGGACAAAAGAGCATGTGAGTCTGTCCGTTGGTGGGTAACATATCGGTTGAGGAACCTTTGATAGAATATTCGAAGAGTCGCTCTCCAAGGGCGTTATCACGGGCAAGGGCATACATGCGAAGCATGAGCAGATTAGCATCGCTCTCCAAAGAATTTTGTCCAATCTCCAGTGCTGCTCGGTAATCACCTTTGGCAAGTTGACACTCGGTCTTCATGCGGTATTGGAACACAGCATTGGTATTGCCAATCCAAGCTACAAACATTATCTGCAGCGACATCAAGAGCATGTTCACCCACATCGGTCGCGAGAAAACAGAGTAACTACGGTTCTCTTCCACTTCTTGGTAAACCTTTGCCACCCATACCAAAGGTAACCATATCAGGATGATTAGGACAGGCAGCCACCACCGCCACTGGTAAACAATTGTGGACTGCTCACTCAAACCGTAGTCGGTAAGCAGTGCCAATATGAACATCGAAGGCACATAGGTAATCGCATGGAAACGCTTAGAGATGCGCGTGATGCCGTAGACTGAAAGTTGCAATAGCAGTAGTACGATGGTGATGACAGTTGTTCCCACTATGGGGTTGTATCGCGTCATTCCATTACTAAGTATGTGCTGCGTCACAGTCAGTGCATCAGCCTGGAAGAAGTGAAGCCACGTGACGGAAAAGAGTACAAAAACAATAGCACACATCAGTCGAATGACTATGGTGCTATTGCTTTTATGTGGATGATTATAATTCATATCAAACCTTCTTCAATACGACGGCAGAACGGGCAGGTATGTAGAGTTTCAGCCACTCCTTATGATCCTGTACGTAGAGCGGATCGTAATTTGTGTAGTGCGTGATCGTGTCATCGGCAAAACCATTGCCGCCGAATTCCTTCGAGTCGGTATTGAGCACCACATCATAAGAACCAGTAGGCACAAGGAAGCCGTAGTCGGTATAGCTTCGCATCGGAGAGAAGTTGAATACGAACACGAGGTCGCCACGCATGAAGCAGAGCACCTGGTCGCCGTCATCATGCCAAATTTCCTGCACGGGTGTATCCTGGAAGTTACGCACACTCTTAATAGTCTTCAGCATTTCACGGTCGAAGTCACCCAGCCAATGATAGCAGAGATCCTTGTTATCAACAAGGTTCCACTGACGGCGGGCATACTTATACGACCAACCATTTCCTTCACGTGGGAAGTCAATCCATTCAGGATGACCGAACTCGTTACCCATAAAGTTCAAGTATCCGCCATTGATAGCTGCAACGGTGACGAGTCGGATCATCTTATGCAAGGCGATACCGCGCTGGGCCATATCATTAACGTCCTTCTTAGCAAAGTGCCAATACATGTCGGCGTCGATAAGGCGGAAAATGATGGTCTTGTCACCTACAAGTGCCTGATCGTGGCTCTCGCAGTAAGAGATGGTTTTCTCGTCCGGACGGCGGTTCCTGACTTCCCAGAATATAGAGCAGACATTGATGTCCTCGTCGCGCACCTCCTTGATGGTCTTGATCCAGTAATCAGGGATGTTCATAGCCATACGGTAGTCGAAACCATAGCCACCATCTTCGAACTTCGCCGCGAGACCAGGCATTCCTGAAACCTCCTCTGCGATGGTGATGGCATTGGGGTTCACCTCATGGATGAGCTTGTTTGCAAGCGTAAGGTAGCAGATAGCATTGTCATCCTCATGACCGTTGAAGTAGTCTCCATATCCTCCGAAAGCCTCTCCAAGTCCGTGAGAGTAATAGAGCATTGAGGTGACACCATCGAAACGGAAACCATCAAAGTGGTACTCCTCAAGCCAGTATTTGCAATTTGAGAGCAGGAAGTGGAGAACGTCGTCCTTGCCGTAGTCAAAGCAGAGAGAGTCCCATGCCGGGTGCTCATGGCGATCGCCGGGATAGAAGAACTGGTTGGGATCGCCACAGAGATTACCCAGACCCTCCACCTCATTCTTCACAGCGTGTGAGTGAACGATATCCATGATAACGGCGATGCCGTTCTTGTGGGCTGTATCAATGAGTTCCTTCAGCTCCTCAGGCGTACCGAAGCGCGAACTCGGGGCAAAGAAACTGGACACATGGTAACCAAAAGAGCCATAATAGGGATGCTCCTGAATGGCCATCACCTGAATGCAGTTGTAGCCGTCCTTGATGACGCGCGGCAGCACGTTATCCTTAAACTCGGTATAGGTGCCAACTTTCTCAGCATCCTGACCCATTCCCACGTGACACTCGTAGATGAGCAGCGGGTTCTTCTTGGGCTTGAAGGTCTTCTTCTTGAACTCATAGGGCTTCTCGGGATTCCACACCTGTGCGGAGAATATCTTCGTCTGGTCATCCTGAACCACACGACGACACCATGCAGGGATGCGCTCCCCTTCTCCACCGTTCCACTTCACCTTCATCTTATAAAGTTGGCCGTGTTTCAAGGCTTTCTCACTGAGTTTCAACTCCCAGTTGTCGGTGCCGGCAATACGCTTACAACGATACTTGTCTGATTCCTGCCAGTTGTTGAAATCACCGATGAGGTAGATATCTGTGGCGTTAGGTGCCCACTCGCGGAACACCCAGCCCTTCGTGAGTTTGTGGAGTCCGAAATACAGGTGACCGGTGGCGAAATCGGAGAGGGTTTTCTTACCGTTCTGTGTCAACTGTCCGATCTTCCACAATGCATGGTCGTGACGTCCGCGGATGGCGTCCTCAAAGGGTTCCAACCAAGAATCGTTTCTTACTAGACCGATATGTTCGGGAACAGGAGCCGCAGCCTTTTTAGCTGCAGACTTTTTAGGGGTTGTTGCTTTCTTCGTTGCCATAACGTATTATGCTTTTACTTTGAAAATTGCTTTTTTGATTTCGGGTTCATCAATAATGCAGGGCATGTGACCATCCTGCGGGAAGAAGATGGCCATCTGTCCGGGCTTTACAGTCACGAACGTCTGGGGCTTTGTGTCGCCATACTTTGTGATATCCTTCTCCGCATTGTACTCAAAGTCGGGCAGGTCGCAGAGCGGTGTGTAGCCGAAAGTCTCCTCGCAGGAGATGGGGATCTGAATGTCAATCATGTCGATGTGAGTCTCCAGGAAGGCCGTATCCTTCGTACGCTGTTTTGTTACCTGCAGGTTCAAGAACAGATCATTGTCCTTGATAGGATACTTGCCCGGCTCCATCGTACGGAGATCATTGTCTTTCAAAAACTCACAGACATCGGCAAAAAGCGGATTCAGCGCTACATATTTGCCAAGATTTTCCAAAGTGTCAATAATCATAAGCTTTTATATTATAAGTTCTTAATTCACATTTCTGTGTCCGCGGACGTAGTTGCCCTCGGCGATAATGCGGCCGTTGTGGTCTTTCTCGATGAAATGTCCGTCACGCACGTCGTCGGCATAGGTTCCCTCGAAGCGCAGACCGTCCTTATCCTCTTCGATGGCCGGCCCGTGACGCTTGCCGTCCTTGAACTGTCCCTTGAACTTCGAGCCGTCGGCAAAGCGCAAGATACACTCCCCGTGGGGCTGTCCGTTACGGAAGGTGCCTTCCACCAGGTCGCCGTTCTTCTTTGTCAGCTTACCCCGGCCTTCCTGCTTATCGTGCTTCCACTGGCCCGTGTAGTTGTCACCGTTCCTCCAGGTAAAGGTACCCTGTCCAGATTTATCGCCGTTGAGGAATTGTCCGGTGTACTTCTCTCCGTTAGCATAACTGAAGATTCCGGCTCCAGTACGACGCCCACGGACATAGTCTCCCTCGTAGACATCACCATTCTGGAATTTATAGATGCCTTTGCCATGCATCTCGTCGTTGGCCCACTGACCTATATAAATATCACCATCAGCATAACGGAATGTTCCCTTGCCTGAGCGGACATTATCTTTCCACTCTCCATCGTAAGTAGATCCGTCGCCCCAATCGAAAAAGCCTTTACCCTGCTTCTTGTCGGCCACCCACTCACCACGATAAAATGCACCGCCTGCAAAGGTATAAGTGCCTTTGCCCGAACGCTGGTCCTTGAACCATTCGCCGTCGTACTTGTCGCCATTAAAATAATACATCACACCATGACCATGCTGGTAGTCACGGAACCACAAACCGTCATAACGGTTGTTGTTGGCGAAGTAATAAATACCATGACCATGCTGTTGGTTCTGGAACCACTCACCCTCGTATTTCTCTCCATCATTGAAGGTGTAGACTCCGTAACCTTGACGATTTCCTTTGTCGTACTCTCCTTCGTAGACATTACCATTTTTATAAGATGTCTTTCCTTTCCCATGCGGTTTTCCTGCCTGCATCTCACCGTTGTAGCTACCGCCGTCCTTGGTGGTCGTAGTGCCTAAAGTTAACTTTTGAGCACCCGCCGGAAGCGCAAGTAGAAGGGTCAATAATATAGTGGAAAAATATTTCGTAGTCATAATATTCATTTTTAAAACCATGCAAAATTAGTAAAATTTTTGCTACCTCACAAACTTTTCCATATAATTTAACGATATATATGGAGATTTTTCATTACCTTTGCATCCAATATGAAGTTTATAGCCATAATTCCCGCCCGCTATGCGTCTACACGCTTCCCGGGCAAGCCGCTGGCGATACTTGGCGGCAAGACAGTTATCCAGAGAGTGTATGAGCAGGCCAGGAGTGTGCTCCAAGATGTGTGTGTGGCTACCGACGATGAGCGCATCTTTGACGCTGTCACGTTGTTTGGCGGTAAGGCGGTGATGACACGTCCAGACCATAAGAGCGGCACCGACCGTATTGAAGAAGCCGTAGAGAAAATCGGCACAAATGCTGATGTCATTATTAACATCCAGGGTGACGAACCCTTCATTCAGCCGTCGCAGATAGAGACGCTGATACACCTCTTCGACGACCCTGAGACGCAGATAGGTACCCTCGGCAAGCCTTTCGACACGATGGAAGCTGCACTGAATCCCAATTCTCCGAAGATAGTGAGTGACCGCAGAGGATTCGCACTCTACTTCAGCCGCAGCGTCATACCCTTTATAAGAGGTGTAGAGCAAGGCGACTGGATCAGGCACTATCCGTTTCTGAAGCATCTCGGCGTGTATGCCTATCGCCATGAGGTGCTGGCAGAGATCACTCGTCTGCCGTTGGGCAGTCTTGAAGAGGCAGAGAGTCTGGAGCAGCTGCGATGGCTGGAAAACGGTTATAGGATTCGTGTAGGCCTTACCGACGTTGAAACTGTCGGTATAGATACGCCCGACGACCTTGTACGGGCTGAGAGATTGTTAATCAACACATAAACAACCAGAATCATGAAAAAAGAAACATCCTTCAGATCGCCGAGACAACATATACTGATCATTGCATCAGTCGCGATGATTATCACTTTAGCTACGGCTCTTTGGATCATTAATAGAGCCATGAAAGCCGAGGCTCATGTCAGATACGTGGGTATTTCTAATCTTGCTGCAGAAAAAGTGGCGCTCACTGTTCACGCGATGGAGATGAACGCTAAGAACGTGTTCGATGAAGTAACAAAACATATGGACACACCCGAGTCAGTGGTCTCTGCACTACAGAGCAAGGCATGCCTGAACCCTGAGGTGAAGGGTTACTTCGCAGCCTTCGAACCCAATTATTTTCAGCAGAAGGGCTACTGGTTCGAACCCTATGTACACCATAATGAAAGAAACACATTCGTGATGAGCCAAGTGGGCTCTGCCCGTCACGACTACACAAAGTCCAGTTGGTATTTACGCGCGAAGGAACAGAAGGAAGAGTTTTGGTCTGACCCATATTATTATCAGGACAACGACGAGATAGGTCTCAGCGGTCTCTACTGCACATTTGTGAAGCCCGTGTTCGATGAGAAAGGGAATCTAGCCTGCGTCTGCGGAGCTGACATCACCTTAGAATGGCTGTCAAAGAAACTGCGACATATCGATGAGAGTGCACGCACCGACGCTATGATGAACAAGTACTTCAAGAGCAGTCAGAAGTTCTATACGGTATTGCTCAACCACGATGGCTCCTCCATCGCCCATCCAGAAGACAAGCCCCTTACGATAATGGATGCTGATGTGCTTAGCAACATTGCTAGGGAGACGAACGGGATAAAAGATATTACGGTGAACGGTGTGTCTGCCCGTGTGTACTACACGCCGATAGAAAACATCAACTGGACAGTAGCACTCATAGTGCCCACCAAGGACGTCTGGAGTTCACTCTTTTTCACAAGCTTGTCACTCATCGCGATTACCTTCTTAGGAATTGTCTTCATCTTCATGGTATTGAGAAAGAAAAAATAAAAAATGTCATAACAGTCATTGAGAATAATTAAATTCCTAACCCGGACCCTGTCGCTAAGACTAAGCCTGATGATGGTCTGTGCGATTGCCATCCTGTTGACAGGAGCACTCGTCGTGATGTTCCATTTCTCGCGCGAAGCCCTGCGACAAGAGGCGATGCACGACGCCGAACACACGCTGGAGGGAACGTCGCTCCACATCGACAATATCCTGCTGAGCGTCGAGCAGACGGCCGGTAACTTCTACTACGACCTGATGCGCCACATGGACGAGCCCGACCGCATGGAGGACTACTGCCGTGAACTCGTGTTGAGCAACCGCTATATCGTGGGCTGCGCCATCGCCTTTAAACCTTATTATTATCCCGCGCGCGAGACCTTCATGGCCTACGTCAGGCGAAAGGTGAAGGGCGGCAACTGGCTCGTGGACAACTACGACACGCTGGAGACCCCCAAGTCGTTCCTCGGACAGCCTTACACCATTCAGGAATGGTACACCCAGCCCATGGAGACCAATTCCGCCTGCTGGTTGGAGCCGGTCAAGAACCAGAGGCCCGACGAAGCCCTCGTCACCTTCTCTCTGCCCATCTACGACTTCAAGGGAAAGTCGTTTGCCGATAGAGAAGCGCTGGAGCCTGTGGGCGTATTGGGCGTCGATGTGCCGCTGGCCCGTCTCTCCGACTTCATCCTGCGCGCCAAGCCCTCTGAAAACAGTTACAGCGTGCTGCTGGGTCAGGACGGAAAGTTCATCGTTCACCCCGATACGGCCAAGCTTTCCACAGGAACGATATTCACCAACACGGAAGATCGACCCACCACCAGCATGATTGAAGCGGCGAAGGAGATGGTGGCTGGCGGATCAGGCTTCCTGCCCTACAAGAAAAACGGTGAAAAGTGGTACGTGATGTACAAGCCGTTCGTGCGCTCCGAAGCCCCCGGACGCATCATGAAAAACCTCGGATGGAGCGTTGGCGTCGCCTACCCCGACAGCGACATCTTCCGCGAATACAACTATCTGCTCTACCTGTTGTACGTCATCTCGACGCTGAGTCTGCTCATCTTCTTCATAGCCTGCCGGCTGTTCACCCACCATCAGCTGCAGCCGCTGACGCTGCTCACGGAGTCGGCCCGGCGCATCGCCGACGGCCACTACGACGAGACCGTTCCCGACACCAATCGTGAAGACGAGATAGGCCAGCTGCAAGGCCACTTCCAGAAGATGCAACAGGCGCTGGCCGCCCACATCGGCCAGCAGGAACAGTTGTCGGAGCAGCTGCAGCAGCGCGGTGAGGAGCTGCAGGCAGCCTACAGTCAGGCCCAGGAGGCCGACAGGATGAAGACAGCGTTCCTCCACTACATGACCAACCAGTTGATAGCGCCGTCCGACGCCATCGACAAGAGCGTGACCACCCTCTGTAACCACTTCGACGACATCAACTCGGCCGAAGCCGGCCGGCAGGTCGATATCATCAGCCATAGCAGCGAGGAGATTCTCCGGGTGCTCGACCACATGCTCCAGACGGCAGAAAGCGATAAAGGAAAGGAGGGTGCCGATGTATAGACTGAAAAAAAGCCTGCTCTCGAAGCTCAGCACGGGCATCACCCTGATGGCCATCCCCATCTTCGTGCTGTCGCTGGGCGCACTGTTCCTGCAGTCACGCTACTTCATCCGTCAGGAAGCCAGCGATCATGCCCGCAGCTTGCTCGACGCGACGATGCACCGCATCAAGAAATACATGCTGACCACGGAAATGGCCACGAACGCCAACACGTGGTTCATCGAGCACAACTTCCAACCCGACTCGCTGCTGGCCCTCTCGCGGCGCATCGTCATGCTCAACGGCAACACCAACAGCTGCACCATCAGCGCCGCGCCCGACATCTTCCCGCAGTGCGGCCGCTATTTCTCCGTCTATTCCGTCAGACGAGGCGACACCATCGCCAGCATCAGGGAGCAAAACTACGAATACTTCGACCGTCAGTGGTACAAGACCCCCGTCGCCCAGGGAGATGGCTGTTGGGTGGAGCCCGTCTTCGAACATACCGAGGGCGAGGTGCGTACCGACGAGACCGTCCTTTCATATTGTAAACCCCTTTACGACAGAAACCAGACCGGGCCCGATGGCAAGAAGCGCCTCCTGGGTGTCGTCTGCGTCGACCTCTCCTTCCCGATCCTGACAGAAGCCATCAACGCTGGGGAGCCTGAATACCCCGGTTCCTACTACATCATGCTCGGCGGCAACGGCCACTATTTCTACCATCCCGACTCCAAACGGTTGCTCCGTAAGACCTACGCCTCCGACATCGATCCCAAGGCCCATGCAGACATCTTAGCCATCGGCCACGAGATGGTGACCGGTAAAGAGGGACACATGCACGCCCAGATCAACGGCGAAAAATGTCACGTGGTCTACCGGCCTCTCCCCAGTTCCAAATGGAGCATCGCCCTCATCAGCCCCGACAGTGAGATCCTGCATAGCTACAACCAGCTCACCTACATCATCATCGCGCTCATCGTCATCGGTCTGGCCATCATCCTCTGGCTCTGTCGCAGGGCCGTGGGTCATGCCGTCCGTCCCGTCAGCTATCTGGTAGGCATGTCAAAGCAGATCTCGGAAGGACACTACGACCTGGAGATACCCCGCACCTCGCGCGAGGACGCCATCGGACAGTTGCAGAACAGCTTTGCCACCATGCAGCAGTCGATCGAAGAGCGTATCAGCAGCATCCAACAAGCCTCTGAGGAGACCAAACGGCGTAACGAAGAGCTGGTGACGGCGATGCAGATGGCCAAGGAAGGTGTCCGCCAGAAGAACATATTCATTCAAAACGTGTCGCACCAGATACGCACCCCGCTGAACATCATCCTCGGCTTCGCACAGATTCTGCGCGAGAGTCAGGACATGGATGAAAAAGAACTGCAGGAAATCCGAAGCATGATGAACTACAATGCCTTCCACTTGTACCGCATGGTGAGCATGCTCTTCGCCAGTTCCGACACCGGAGCATCCGAGGCCTGGAAGAGTCAGTTGACCGACCAGCTATTCTGCAACGAGCTGGCTCGCGATAGCGTCCGTTACATACAAGACCACTTCCCGGGTATCGAAGTCCACTTGGAAAGCGAGGTGCCCGACAGCCTGCAGATTGTGACGAACCACCTTTACCTGATGCGTTCGCTCCGCGAGCTGCTCTACAACGCGGCCAAATACTCCGACGGCCAGCACATCACGCTGCGTATCGAGCAGACGGAAGCCTCCGTGCGCTTCACCGTCGAGGACGTAGGTCCGGGACTGTCCGCAGAGTCGATCGACAAGCTCTTCAAACCGTTCAACAAGCTCGACGACCTCAGTGAAGGTCTTGGTCTCGGCTTGCCGCTGGCCCGCAGTCATATCCTCAGTCTGGGCGGCATCCTCGAATACGACGACACCTATCTTGAGGGTTGCCGTTTCATCGTCACCATGCCCAAGTAAACGTCAGGCTGTCTTCTGGTCAAGCAACTGCAGGATGGCATCACGGCACTGCTCCATAAGCCAGCGTGGCGTACTGGTGGCGCCACAGATGCCTATGGAGCCGATACCCTCAAGCCACTCACACAGAATCTCCTGTGGATCCTCCACAAGATGAGAGTTGGGATTCACGCGCAGACACTCGTTGAAGAGCACCTTCCCATTAGAACTCTTGCGGCCGCACACGAAGAGGATGAGGTCGTGACGGGCTGCGAACTGAGAGATATTAGGCATGCGGTTCGCAACACTGCGACAGATGGTGTCGAACGAGCGAAAGGTGGCCTCCGGGGCAATGTGCTGCTGGATATATTCGATAATGCGGTGATATTCGTCGAGCGACTTCGTGGTCTGGGAATACAGATAGATATCCCGGGAAAAGTCGAGACGCGTCACCTCGTCGAAGTTCTCAATGACAAAGGCGTTCGACTGAGTCTGCCCGACAAGTCCGAGTACCTCAGCGTGACCTTTCTTGCCAAATATGACAATCTGTCCGCCCCCCATCTCGTACTGTCTCTTGATGCGCTTCTGCAACTGCAGCACCACAGGACAGGTGGCATCGATAATCTCGATGTTATTGCGGCGGGCAAGCTCATAGGTCTCAGGAGGCTCGCCATGGGCGCGCAAAAGCACTTTCACGTCATGGAGTTCACGCAGGTCTGCGTGGTTGATGGTAATGAGTCCCAGATCTTTCAGACGCTCGCACTCCATGCCGTTGTGGACGATGTCGCCCAGGCAGTAGAGAGTCTTATCACTCGAGCCAAGTTCTTCCTCGGCTTTCTTTATGGCAGTAGTGACCCCGAAGCAGAAGCCACTGCCTTCGTCGATTTCAATCTTAATCATTCTTTAGTGCACTAAAGTAGAGGTTGAGGAGATCCTGAGCAGCGACGAACGAAGTCTTCTGGCCTGCAAGGACGCTCTGCTCGGCAGCAGGGAGCTGGCTAGCAATAAGAGGATTGTTGTAGAACGATAGCCGCAGGTGCTCGTTAATCGACTCATACATCCAGTACTTCGACTGTTCGTTGCGACGATAGTCGAAGTAACCGTTGGCCTTCACAAAGTCGATATACTCATAGATCATGTCCCATATCTCCTTAATACCTGTCCCGTAGAATCCTGAATAGCAGAGCACCTTCGGCATCCAGCCGCTATCGGGCAAAGGGAAGAAGTGGAGGGCATTGCGGAAGTTGGTGGCGGCCATCTGGCAACGGTCGACATTATCACCATCGCACTTGTTGATGACAATGCCATCACTGATCTCCATGATACCACGTTTGATACCCTGCAGCTCATCGCCTGTACCAGCCACCTGGATGAGCAGGAAGAAGTCGACCATCGAGTGGCAGGCGGTCTCACTCTGCCCCACTCCAACAGTCTCTACGAAGATCTTGTCGAAGCCGGCAGCCTCACAGAGGATGATGGTCTCACGCGTCTTACGGGCCACACCACCGAGGGAACCTGCCGACGGGCTGGGACGGATGAACGAGTCTGGATGCTGAGCGAGCTTCTCCATACGCGTCTTGTCGCCGAGGATGCTACCCTTAGTACGTTCCGAAGACGGGTCGATGGCAAGAACTGCCAAGCGACCACCCTTCTCTTTCAGCACGTGGATGCCGAACTCGTCAATGCTCGTGGACTTGCCTGCACCCGGCACACCGCTGATACCCACACGCACTGAGTTGCCGCTATAGGGCAGACAGCGGTTGATGACCTCCTGTGCCTTGGCCTGATGGTCGGGATTGACACTCTCGATAAGTGTGACTGCCTGGGAGAGGATGGTGACATCGCCCTTGAGAATACCCTCAACCATCTCACCAACAGAGAGTTCACGGCGACGGAAGCGGTTCCGGTTGAGATAGGGGTTGACGATAGGTTGCTGTGCGACACCGCTGTTCACCTGCAGGCCTGCATATTCTGAACTGTTCTCGGGATGCTCCATAATCTTCTATTTTACCTTGATATTGATTGTTACCTTTGGATGGTCGGGATCGTTGGTGATCATGAGGATACGGGGACGGCCCTTCACCTTCTGAAGCTCTTCGGAAAAGCCGGTAATCTTCAGCGTGGTGTTCTGACCAGGCTCCAGCTCCCTGCTACCAAGGATGACCTTCAGGCCACCTGTGTACATCTGCATGGAGGATATCTGCAAGGTGGACTTTCCGGAGTTGGCAAGCAACACCTCGACCGTTTTCTTATCCTTGCCGCCGAAGTCTGTAAAATCAACATCGGTTGTCGACATCTGCAACTGCGGTGCAATGGCCTTGCTGACACCTTCGAACTGCTTGAGGTCTGGCAACAGGGTTACAGACACGTCGATGGCCTTGTCGGCACTCACCTTCTCACCCAGCTGCTGTGCGAGGAACACCTGTGTCTGGGTGAGTCCGTAATCGCGCAACTTGTCGGAAACCAGTGTGACGGTGATCGTACCGCTCTTACCTGGTTCGAGGGATTCCGGCTTGACGGTGGCGTCTAGATACGGCGGCAGGTGCATCAGACGTGGCTGCATACGGTCGGTACCGTTGTTCAGAACGTGGATCTCCTGCATAGGAGAGTCACCTTTGTTCACATCGTCGAACTCAAGCACGTCCTGATCAAGCAACAATGCTCCCATAGAGAGGGGATAACTGCCCGTATAGTCCTGCATCTCTGTGAGCACCACGCCTCGCATGGTCAGATAGACAGGCTGCTTAGTGGCATTGCTTATGACTGCTGCCGACTTTTGGAAATGTCCGAGCTGGCGGGCATCATAGGTCATCTTGATAGTGAACTTATCACCTGCTCCCACCTCCTTGGGATACTCCACGGCCGTACAGCCGCAGTCGGGCTTCACGCTCTCAATCACTAGTTTCTTCCGACTTTTATTCTTCAAATCGAATATGGCGGTGACGGGCTGCTGATAACCTGTACGTCCGCACTCAAGCGAGGGCTTTTCTACCACCAGCTTCTGGGCAAAAACCATTGAAGATTGAAAATTGAAGATTGAAAACTGAAAGCAGAATGCCAACAATACAAATCTCAATCCATCTTCAAACCTATTTTTCTTCATTATTATCATTACTTATATTATTTTCAATTTTCAATCTTTAATCTTCAATTTTCAATTTTCAATCTTCAATCTTCAACGTCTGCGACTTGGTAGTGCCGCGGAACTCAGGAGCATAGGCACACTGCACGGTACAGTTGCCTGTCTCATATCGGCCTGCGCGATCAACGAAGTACTCGCTCTCGATCGTATGACGACCTTTGGAGAGACAATCGAAATAATAGTTCGTTGTGTAGTCCTTTGGTGCACAGTATGAGCCAGAGTGCCAGCCACTGAGCTGACGTACGGGCTCCAGACAGGCAGCACGCTTGTCCATCACCTGCACGAAGTCGTAGTCGCGGTCGGCATCGATGGTAATGCGCATCCTGACACGGTCACCAACCTTCAGCTTTGTGGGCTGCTTACCATCAGCGGTCAGCAGTTCACGCTTCACGATGAGACCACTGCCCGCGTCGGCAATGTTATGCATAGCCTGAGTAAACTGTGCATAGACAGTGCCCCACGATGTGCCCTCTGTCCTCTTGGCGATGGTGAGAGTCTTGCTATCCGTCTGTACAGCCGTCTTCACATAGCCGATGGCAGCTGTAGCCTTCGACAGCTCCAGAGGTTTTCCGTCAACCTCTATGTCGGCATTTACCCTATCCAGCCGCAGAGTATTTGACTCCTGACTCCTTCTCTCCTTCTCTCCTTCTCTCCCTAAGAAAGCATACACGGCATTCACGCTGTTGATGGGCGTGTCCCAAGCCTGTGTACGCTTTTCCTGAAGCAGCCAGCGCTGCATCTCCTCGATGGTTTGACAGTCCTCAGGCGTGAGAAGCTGCAGGGCCTCGATGGCAACGGTCTGTGTGGGTATCTTGTAGTCGTACCAGGAGTAGCCGGCACGCGGCGTATCGTAGTAACGGCCCATCTCCTCACGGAACACAGTGTACTCCTTCAACGACTGTACATACTCTGCCGCACGCTTAGGATCGCTCTTGGAAAGGATGACTGACGTCAGAGCCTTCTCGTAGATCGACTGCGACTTGATGTCCTTTTTCAGGAGTTTCAGAAGATAGTTATTGGCCGACTGCACGTCATCGGGCAGCGTACGGCCATCGAGGGTGGCGAGATAGAGCCACTGCAGGGCCTTGAAACTGGGGAAGGAAACACTATGGCCCTCACGCTCCCACTTCTTCATCTCCTCCACTTCTTCAACAATCACCTGCCCCATGAATCTAAAGGCGCTGTTGAGCATCTGAGAGGTCTCTGGCTGTGCGCCGGCGATGGCGTTGAGGCGAACGAGCATCTCACTGACGGCTACCGTTATATAGAACGACGCCGGCATATCCTTCCACCATGTCCATGCACCGCTTGGTAACTGCAGACGGCCCAGCTTCGAAGTGGCAGAATTCAGGCGGTTCTGCATGATGTTCTCATCGAAGAAGTCAGCCAGTCGCTGACGCTGCTCGGTCTCACGGTCAGCATCCATCACCCATGGGGTCTCATTCAGCAGCAAGTCCTTCAACGCCTCGTTTTTCTCAAGTTGAGAGTTGAGCGTACTTCCCTCCTTCTCTCCTGTCTCCTTTTTCCACAGTTCAAAGGCCGTCTTTGCCTGCGGATTGCGAGAGATAATCAGTCGGCCTATGGCGTTTGCATATAAGGATGCCGCCTGTGAGATAGCATCCTCGTCCGTAGGCGAGCCCAGAGAAGGCAGAGCCTGTATCAGCAGCCATGCCGGATTGTTGGTGTATTCAAACGTGAGTTTGGCATTCCGGCCGTCCTCAGGAATCAGACTGGCCAGGTCCACCTTTTCCGTCCCGGCATGATGCTGGGTAATGGGCAGCGTGACGGTCACACGTTCCTGACTCGGCAGAATGGGCAGATAGTGTTGTTCACCGTCGGAGAAGCCTTTGCCGCTGACACTCATCTGACAGATAAGCAGAGAAGGCGTATCTGTAGAAGGAGTGTAGGAGAACGTGACAGGCACAGTGCTGCCAGCCTTTAGCTTCACGGTCTGCGACAACTCGCTGATGACCGACTTCTTCTCTCCTGCCTCCGGATCAATCAGTTTCAGCACAACTTTACCTGTCAGGTCTTTTTCGCTCGTATTGAAGATACGCGCGGAGATCGTACCTTCGTCACCCTCCCGCAGGAAGCGCGGCACGTTGGGCTGGATCATCACATCTTTCTGGGCTACGGCCTCCGCATCAATCATACCGTAGAACAGATCCTTGGTATGTGCCAGACCCATGAAACGCCAGGTGGTAACACTTTCCGGCAGTGTGAACTTCAATGCCACACAGCCTGTCTCGTCGGTAGTCAGTTGAGGATAGAAGAAGGCTGTCTCGTTCAGGTTCTCGCGCATCTCAACCTGTTTCCCTCCTGAGACATCAACCTCTTCTGTAGTCTCAAGGTCGGCTGCCTCAGCGGCTATGGCTTCGTTATTATCTTCTGGCATTCTGGCGGATTTCATCACCATCATTGGTTCAGCCATCACGGCCCCGCCATCCTCAAGCACTGCCCCCCGGGAAAAGCGACGGAAACGATAGCCGTAGGCAGTGGGATACACGCTGTCGTCGAACGAACTCAGCTCAAGCGCTCTCACCTCTTCCTCTTTCCAGTATTTCGTGGCCGAAGCATTCATCTTGTAGCGCGACGGATAAGACCATGAGACAGTCGGAAGCGGCAGATGCAGATAAGGCACAAACGTCCACTGATGCCTCGTCAGCTGTTCAAGGCTCTTGTCGTAGAGTGTAGCCATCAGCTGACCGTCCACAGGCCGCCCCTCACAGTCCTTCACCGTCAGCGTCCATTCCTCCTGCTGTCCCGGAGTCAGGCGGTCGCGGAACGTCGCCCACGCCATCCGCAGTTTCTTGTCAGGCAGAGGACGTTGCACCTGAGCCGTATGCGTGTAGCACTGGCCGTTCTTCACCCAGGCAAAGGTCAGCAGCAGACCATTGCCGTATGCCTCCTCATAAGTCAGCTTCAGGTTCAAGAGCTGGTCGCTCCTGTCAACGGCCCCGCGCCTGATCACCTTATCGTTGGCAAACACGCTGTACACGATATGCACATCCCGGTCCGAAGAGCCCACCTGGATAGTGACAGGCGTCCCGTCGTTGGGAAACTGTGTGGCCGACTGCCAGAACCAGTCGTCCGTCTTCGTGGCCGGGCGCTCATCGTCGAGCGAGAAGACCACGAAGCGGCGCTCGATAGTATCTCCCTCGCAAACAGCCTCCAGCGTGTGCTCACCGCTGATTAAATTGAGAGATGACAGCTGACAGCTAACAGCTGTCCTGACTTTCTGCCACTTGCCACCATCAATGCGATAGTTCACCTCCGCATCCACGTCCTTCCCTGCCGCATTCAGCAGGTGGAAAGTCGCCGTAGGCTGGTCGTCAAGCAGCATCTTGTCTGCCATATCCACGTTCAGCGCCTGCTTGCGGTTACCCAATGGCAGTGACAACTGTCCTTCGCGGGTCTCACCGGCAGCATCTGTCACATCGGCCTTCACCACAAACTGATAGAACATCGGATAACTGGTCTCCGGCATCGTCAGCGGCATCGTCACGTCAAACTGTCCTTTGTCGTCAGTGATGGTCTCACCAGCGCTTACCTCCTCGTCCTCATTCGAGTGACCAAGCGTAGAAGTGTCCCAATAACGGCTGTACGACCACCACCAGTAAGCCCTGCGGCGGGTCACTGTGTACTTCACTTTCGCATTCTGCACAGCCACCCCGGCATAGCTCATGGCTGTGCCCTTCACCCTCAGTGTGTCCCCGGCGGCATAGGTCTGCTTCACCTCAGGGAAGTCTACATGAAATGTGGGACGCTTATACTCCTCCACGCGGAAATAATGATACGCTGAGTTCACCTCCATGGAGAATCTCCCCGTCAGTCCCGCCGACGGCAGTGTGAACGCTGAGGTGCAAGTGCCATAGTCATCAGTCATCGCCTTCTGCTCCGACACCACCTTGCCATTGCAGTCGCGCAGACGGAAAGTCACGTTCACATGGTCTCTTACGCTTTGCTCCATACCATCCTTCACCTGATAAAGCAATGCCGAAGCATAGACCTTCTGACCGGGACGGTAGATGGCACGGTCAGTATAGATACACGTTCGAGTCTCCAACTGTTTGTTACTATAGAAGCGGTAGTAGCTGCCGCTAGTCATCGGCGGACAAGCGTTGTCGCTGTCAGTCCAGGCATATACCTCCTGTTTGCGATTGAACGACTTCGACTTGAAGACGTACTCCCCTTTCTCGTCGGTCACACCCTCATGCTCCTCGAATGCCGAATACGTCAGATACTCCCGGATACGCAGATGAGCCCCCGCCAGAGGCTGCCCCGTCGAAGCACTCACCACCACATAGCGCATACCCTCGCTCGATGGCTGGTCCTCCGCGATCGTGTAGACATCCGTCACATGATACAGCTGTCGGATCGTCTCCGTAGTCGGCTCCGAGCTGAACTCCACCATATACAAGCCGACAGGCAGCCCCTCAATCCTCATCGAGTCCTCGGTCAGTTCGTACGGCTTCTTACCCTCGTACTGCCGCGTCTGCTCATACACCACGTCGCCCAACAGCGGTTTTATCTTCTCATAGCCCTTTTCGTAGTTAGGCGATTCCGTGTAGTCCCCACCTGCATTCACCTTATACACTTTCATTGTGACAGATTGGACGTTCCTCACGTCGCTCAGCGCTATCCCCTGCGATTGCCCAGGCAACGAAACCTGAAGGTCGTAAGCCACACGCAGCTGTGGGTTCGTCATCCTGGCACGCTCGTTACGCAGGGCGTTGTTCAGACGGCTCCAACGCCCCCATTTGCCCAGCGCCTCGCTGATATAGGCCATCTGCTCGCCTTTGGCGTCATAGGCTATATTGTGGTAGTGCAGGAGAGCCAGTTCTCCGGCCTCAGGCAAATCCTCATATTCCTTGATGACGGGATCGAGCCTGTCATTGCTGGCATACCAGTACACCTTCGCCGCTACGACGCACGCAGCCCGTCGGTTGCCTGCCCGCTTATAATAATTCATCATCTCCTCAAAGCCCGTGTTCAGCTCATAGCCCACCACGTGCAGCAGGTCATGGTCAAAGATCGCCCCGTCCGCGCCCTCCGTCACCAGAGGCGCGTAGTCCCTGTCCTTCACCCGGGCCAGCTTCTCGCAGAGGTCCGCTGTCAGCCTGGGCGGCTCCACGTCCAGCCCCAGGCTGTAGTTGTCGCTGCCGATACGCCACAGCACCGTCTGCCACACCGTCCTCAACACCTCGTCATCGGCCCGTTCCCACTGTTTCCTCATCTCCCCTATAGCCGTCGCCAGCGAGTCCGGAGCAATCGATGCCATCACCTGTGCACTCTGAAGCCCCGCCTTGAGCAACTGACCGTAGTCACGATGCTTGGACGCCTTACTGATAATCTTCTGCAACAGTTCATACTCTGTCTTGGGCAGGTCTTTCTCCCCTGCCGCTTCCACTTTCTTCCAAAGAGAAGCATACGAATCTCCAAACATCAGTATTGGCATTATCAATGCAATTAATATAGTGAAACTTTTCTTCATTTCCGTATACTGTAAACAATAAACCGTTAACTATAAACTAAAAACAATGCAAAGGTAGAGAAATATTTCTAAATTCATTTGTAATTTATGAATTATTATATTATCTTTGCATCATGATAAACGAACAATTACTCAATCCTAGGAGCATTGTCGTCGTTGGCGGCTCCAACAACGTGCATAAACCCGGTGGTTCTATCGTGCGAAACCTGCTGAGCGGAGAGTACCATGGAGAACTACATGTAGTGAACCCAAAGGAAGACCTAATACAGGGCATCAAGGCCTTTCACGATGTGAAGGACATCCCCCAGACCGATCTCGCCATTCTCGTAGTGGCAGCACGCTTCTGTCCTGATTACGTAGATTACCTCGCAACGGAGAAAGGCGTTAGGGCCTTCATCATTATCTCTGCTGGCTTCGGAGAGGAGACGGCTGAGGGAGCTGCACTCGAACAACGCATACTCGACACCTGCGAGAAGTACAGAGCAGCTCTGATAGGCCCAAACTGTATCGGGTTACTTAACCGCAACCATCACAGCGTCTTCACGTTGCCCATTCCCAATCTCAATCCCATGGGGGCTGACTTCATCAGTGGCTCTGGTGCAACGGCAGTATTTATACTTGAGAGTGCAGTCATTAAAGGACTGCAATTCAACTCGGTATGGAGTATTGGCAATGGCAAGCAGATTGGCATTGAAGATGTGCTGCAGTATATGGACGAGCATTTCAATCCTGATACAGATTCAAAGGTAAAATTACTCTACGTGGAGAATATCTCCAACCCCGACAAACTGCTCTTCCACGCAAGTAGCCTTATCCGTAAGGGCTGTCGCATTGCAGCCATCAAGGCAGGTTCCAGCGAGAGTGGCAGCCGTGCAGCATCCAGTCATACCGGAGCCCTCGCATCCTCAGATGCAGCCGTCGAGGCACTGTTCCGTAAGGCTGGTATCGTACGTTGTTTCTCACGTGAGGAACTGACCACCGCTGGCTGTATCTTCATGGTCACTGCCCATCTTGCATCACCCGTCTCCCACCTTCAGAACTTCGCCATAGTCACCCATGCCGGAGGCCCTGGTGTTATGCTCACAGATGCCCTCTCGAAGGGAGGCATCAGCGTGCCAACGCTCGAAGGACCACTGGCCGAGGAACTGAAGACGAAACTTTTTCCTGGCTCCAGTGTTGCAAACCCCATCGACTTCCTCGCCACAGGCACTGCCGAACAATTAGGCACCGTCATCGACTACTGCGAGAACCGCTTCGACCAGATCGACGCCATCGCCGTCATTTACGGCACACCAGGACTCACACAACTCTATGAGGCTTACGACGTGCTTGACCGGAAGATCCGCGAATGTAAGAAACCCGTTTTTCCCATACTTCCCAGCCTGCATACAGCAGGGCCCGAAGTGGCTGAATTCCTTAAGAAAGGACATGTGAACTTCAGCGACGAGGTGATTCTTGCCACAGCTCTCTCACAGATCATGCGTACACCTCAACCGGCACCTCCCGAACTGGAGCTATACGGTGTCGACGTTCCTAAAATTCGTGATATTATCTATCGCGAGACCAACCGTTTAAAGTTCGAAGGAATTACCTGTGGCTACCTCAAACCTGACACCGTCCGTGAGATTTTTTCCTGTGCAGGCATCCCGATGGTACCTGAGAAAGTGTCACCATCAAAGGAAGAGTTGATTGCCTTCGCCTCACAGATAGGCTATCCCGTTGTAGCCAAGGTTGTGGGACCTATCCACAAGAGCGATGTCGGTGGCGTAGCCCTCAATATCCGTACTGCCGAACACCTCGCCCTCGAATACGACCGTATGATGCGGATTCCCGATGCCAAGGGTGTGATGGTACAGAAGATGCTCAAGGGCACTGAACTCTTCATCGGTGCTAAATATGAGGAACGTTTCGGACATGTGGTACTTTGTGGGCTCGGCGGCATCTTTGTAGAGGTGCTGAAGGACGTATCCTCGGGCCTTGCTCCACTTTCCTATGCCGAGGCATACTCCATGATCCACTCTCTCCGCGGTTACAAAATAATAAAAGGAACACGTGGACAAAAAGCACTCAACGAACAGAAATACGCCGAGATCATCGTACGCCTCTCTACACTCCTTCGTTTCGCAACGGAGATTAAGGAGATAGACCTCAACCCCCTGCTCGCAGACGAGCAGGATGTTGTGACCGTAGATGCCAGAATCCTCCTCGGGAGGTAACAGGATTCTTTATTCTTTCTACTTCATTTCCAAGAAGCACCTTGACGGAGAACGAAGCGGATACGGGAGTTCTTAGGAAGGTGGGGTTTCTCCCACTCGCCTCCAAGAATCTGTATGGTGATTTCAGCTTTTGAGGATGCCTGAGCAGCAGTAACAGCGTCACTAAGCGTGAGGTATTGGCCGCGACCAAGTCGGTCTACAGTGAAATCGGCATCTGTACGGCAAGCCCTAAGTAATGGTATTTCATCACAGAGAGCATCGGCCAAAAGACGAGCCACCACATGCGCACCATGGACATTATAATGTGTATTGTCTTGCTTGCCCTTTGGCTCGGAGGGTTCTGTACCAGGCAGAAACCACATATGGAGCGCCTTAGATCCTTCTGTTCCAAGAGACTGTTCGAGGTTATGGGTAATGCGGTTCGCATCGATGAAATGGCAATTCATACGCTGAGCCACATCACGAGGAGCAATGCGGTATAGACCATGGGTATCAATAAGCGTATCGCCCTCGACCGTCTTAGCACCGTCGCTAAAAGTTGTGTTGCGCAACTGCTCATCGTCGGCAATAATAGGAGCCTTAACAAGGAAGTTGCGACGAACAACACTATTCATCAACACTGGAATACCACCATGTTCTCGCGTTTCACGAACAAAACGGGCAAGATTGTAGTCGAATGTGGAACCAGGATCGGTGTGACGATTAGGTTGTGTCTTCTCGTCGTTATGACCGAACTGGATGATGACATAATCACCGGGCTTTATAAGCGACACCACCTTTTCCCATCGACCCTCGTCAATGAAACTCTTGGAGGAGCGGCCATTGACGGCATGGTTATCAATCATGACATGATCGTCAAAATAGCACTGCAAAGCCATTGCCCAACCTCGTTCCTGCTTACCACCGGAGATGTCCTTGTTGGCAGCGGTAGAGTCACCTATAACGAAGATGGTTGTGGTCCTATCGGGCACAGCAGCCGTCAGACCGCAGACAACTATGAGGATAAGGGACAAACGCTTGAACCAACCCATCAGCTATGACTTTACTACGTTTATAAGTTCTTCTGCTGTAAGTAGTTGCTGATCTCCAGACAACATATTCTTCAATGTCAGTTTGCCAGCAGACATCTCGTTCTCACCTGCCAGGGCTACAAACGGAATCTGCTTGGCGTTGGCGTATGACATCTGTTTCTTCATCTTCGAAGAATCAGGATAAATCTCCGTACGAATACCTGCCTCACGAGCCCTGGCTACGGCAGGAAGACAATAGGCAGTCTCCTTTTCGCCGAAGTTGATGAAGAGCAATTGTGTTCCAACAACGGCATCCTGTGGATAGGCATCGAGAGCGTTGAGAACGTCGAAAATACGGTCGACGCCAAAGGAGATGCCAACACCGGAGATACCTGGCATGCCGAAGATACCGGTGAGGTTGTCGTAACGGCCACCACCAGTAATGGAGCCTATTTGTACATCAAGAGCCTTAACCTCGAAAATAGCACCGGTATAGTAGTTCAGGCCACGGGCGAGAGTGAGATCGAGTTGAAGTTCGTTCTTCAGGCTGTTTCCGCTCAACATGTTGAGGATATAGCGGGTTTCTTCGATTCCCTTGAGGCCTATCTCGCTGTCTTTGAGAACTTCGGCGATTGTATTGAGCTTCTCTTCGTTGGCGCCCTCAAGCGTGATGATTGGCTGCAGTTTCTCTATCTGTTCTTCACTAAGACCGTCCTCACGGAGTTCGGCGTTCACGTTATCGAGACCGATTTTATCGAGTTTATCTATGGCCACGGTGATATCGACAATCTTGTCTGCAGCGCCAATGACTTCGGCTATTCCCGTCAGAATTTTGCGGTTGTTAATCTTGATTTGTACGCGAACGCCAAAACGAGCGAACACATTGTCGACAATCTGCATGAGTTCCACCTCATTGAGGAGGGAATCAGAGCCCACAATGTCACCGTCGAACTGCCAGAACTCACGATAGCGACCTTTCTGAGGACGGTCGGCACGCCAGACAGGCTGCATCTGATAGCGCTTGAATGGCAATTGAAGTTCCTCACGGTGCATCACTACGTAACGTGCGAAGGGTACGGTAAGATCATATCGGAGACCTTTCTCGCAGAGTTTTGCTGCCAGATGCAGGGCATTACGTTCCTGTAACTCCTCGTCGCTGACCTTATTGAGGAAATCTCCACTGTTGAGTACTTTGAAGAGCAGCTTGTCGCCCTCCTCGCCATACTTGCCCATTAGCGTACCAAGTGTTTCCATCGCAGGTGTCTCTATTTGCTGGAAACCATAGAGCTGGTACACGCTACGGATGGTATCAAAGATGTAGTTGCGCTTGGCCATCTCCATCGGGGAGAAGTCGCGCGTTCCTTTTGGAATACTTGGCTTCTGTGCCATATCTATATTAATTACTTTTTTTACTTTCTTACGATTGTCTGGTCGCGGTCAGGACCGATAGAAATGATTTTAATCGGTGTATCTAACTCCTTCTCTAAGAACAGGATATAATCTTTGAACTCTTTCGGGAACTGATCCTCGGAGGTGAACTTGGTCATATCGGTCTTCCAACCCGGAAGTTCCTGATAGACTGGTTCGATACCCTCCTCTATGTTGTAGGGGAAGTAATCGATTTCAACACCATTCTGTTTGTAAGCCACACATGCCTTGATGGTATCGAAACCATCGAGTACATCGCTCTTCATCATGATGAGTTGTGTAACACCGTTGACCATAATGGAATAGCGCAGAGCCACGAGGTCGATCCAACCGCAACGACGTTCACGACCTGTAACAGCTCCGTATTCATGACCGAGGTCACGAATGGTCTTACCTGTTTCATCGAACAGTTCTGTGGGGAACGGACCTGCACCAACACGTGTGCAATAGGCCTTCATAATACCAAACACATCGCCAATCTTGTTGGGACCGATGCCGAGGCCCGTACAGGCTCCAGCACAGATGGTATTGGAAGAAGTCACAAAAGGATAGCTACCAAAGTCAACGTCTAGCATCGTACCCTGAGCGCCCTCGCACAATACACTCTTCCCACTTTTCAGGATGTTATTGATTTCGTGTTCTGAGTCTACAATTGGGAACTGGCGCAAATACTCAACACCTTCAAGCCATTTTTTCTCAACTTCCGTGATGTCATATTCGAAATTCAGCGATTTCAGAATAGCCTCATGACGAGCTTTTGCCTTAGCATACTTCTCTGGGAAGTTCTCGAGGATGTCACCCACACGTAGACCGTTACGACTCACCTTGTCTGTATAAGTAGGACCTATACCCTTGCCGGTAGTGCCAACCTTATCCTTACCCTTCTGGGCTTCATAGGCTGCGTCGAGTACACGATGGGTGGGCATGATGAGATGAGCCTTCTTAGAAATATGCAGACGTGAGTGGAGGTCATGACCACTGGCCTCCAGAGCCTTTGCCTCGTCCATAAAGAGATCTGGGGCGAGTACCACACCATTGCCGATGATGTTCACCTTGCCTCCCTGAAAGATTCCCGATGGAATCGAGCGCAGCACATACTTCTGTCCTTCGAACTCCAACGTATGACCGGCATTAGGACCACCCTGGAAACGGGCTACTACATCGTACTTAGGGGTCAGCACGTCGACCACCTTACCTTTTCCTTCGTCGCCCCACTGCAAACCGAGCAGGACATCTACTTTTCCTTTATTCATAATCAGTTATTTTGTTTTATCGTTCTTTTCTTGTTTCTTACGTTTGGTGGCTTTGGCCAAACAAGTGCTGCATACACCATAGACATAAAGTGTGAAACCATCCTTACGGAAACGCTTCGTTGGCATGTTGTCTACAGCTTTTATTATCTCAGGCGATTTCACCTCAGTGACCTTACCGCACATGGTGCATATTTGATGGCAATGGCTCTCACCATATACCTCGTATGTCGTGGTACCTTGGAAACGGTGTCGAATCACAAGGCGCAGTTCCATGAAAAGGTTGAGAGTATTATACAGTGTTGCACGGCTAACGTGGAAGTTCATGTCATTGACAAGCTTCTCGCTAAGCTCCTCTAACGTAAAATGACCATGCACGCTGTACACCGCCCTGAGGATTGTGTAGCGCTCCGGGGTCTTGCGATGATGATTCATCTCAAGATAGTTATCCAGTATGCGTTCTGCATCACTGACCATGCTTTTCTTACCCGTAATAGCCATAGTGAAACTGTCGATTTCTTGAAAACCGCACAAAGGTACACAAAATCAGTGAGACAGAAGAGAGTTAATTTATAAAAAATCTAAATTAACCGTTTTTATTGCGCTTTTTATATGGTATTTGAATTGAAACATTACCGAAAAATGAGATTTCTGCATAACTCCAAGAACCGAATTTAAGAACAAAGATTAAGAACGCATGGCCTATCTTACAGGAACCAACGAGGATTTTATCAGGGACAATGGTGGGACGCTTGATAACCTCCTTCTTTCGCGATATTTTCAAGTAATTTGCTATCATATTATTCATTTTTACTTCTACCTCTACTAAATAGTCGATAATTTCCCGTAAATATACTTATTTTATTTGGTTTTTGCAAATATTTCCGTAACTATTTTCTTCTATTTTACCTCTACAAAACATCTACTTATCATCTACTGCCCCTCTACAATCTGAACAAGCATTCTTTATGCTGCAATAAAGGCACCTTATTCAGCAATAAGTGCCATCTATTGAACGATAAGCGCCACCTATTCTGGATTAGGCCGCCTAGGCATCTCAATATATTCCCAGTGTGGGAATATTATGTTCCCAGTAAGGGAACGCCATGTTCCCAAGGTGGGAACAATTTTTCCTCCCTAATGCTATTTTCGATTTGCTTTATCGAGAACAATACTGCACCTTCTTGTTATGGTGTAGACGATTAGTAGAGGTCTTGTAGAAGTTTAGTAGAAGCATAATAGATGCATTATTTCGCCTAAACAACTAATATACTGCGATTTATAGGCTTTTAGTAGAGGCAAATGATAATTAAAGACTTCTAATCAAAATCCCAATCCGTCACTTAATGATCAAACCCAATATCCTCGATATTAGAATGAATTAAATAAAATCCAAATTTACCGTTTTTAGTGCGCTTTTTGCCAGTCGCTGGTATACCAGACCGAGTTCAGCAAACCGTTGCATACTTGCCATAGCTGCCTTCCTAACAGCTATACTGTCGCCCTGAAGAGCAGCTATTGCTTGGTCAATGAACTCATTGATTCCCCTTTCGTTAGGCTCCTGACCGTTCATAAAAAGGCGCGAAAGGATATGGAAGCCACAGAGTTGGTAGAGTTCCTTGTCGGAAGCTATCCACGTGTATGCCTTTTCCGGAGCAAAGGGCAGATGCTGGTAGAGGTTAAAGGCCGCCTGTTCTGCTATCTCCTGTGTAGGAGTCTGTTCCATCCAGATGTCGATGACTTCAGGCTGCACTTCATTGGGCGGCATAATCATCGTTGCAAGAATCTTACATTCACGGATATTTTCTTTCCATAGAGCTATGGCAAGGTCGTAATCATTGCCGATCATATCGGCTTTCTCACGAAGTCGCGGCAGTGTGGCACCCCAATTAAGATGATAGTCGAGCCCTTTGTCACGCATGGACTGTGCGACTTTTCCGTCCATCATCTGGCGGAACGATTGCTTTATCTCTTTAAGTTGCTTCTCTGTATCCAATTTTCAATAATCAAATTAGTGTGCCGTATTCCGAACTATACCTGAGCATTTGGTGAGCATAGGACTCACCATAATATAGTTGGATATCGATGATTTGTCCATCGTTGTCGTAGACAGGCAACATCATGGGGTTGATAAAACCCTTGTATGGAGCAAGATTGAGTTTTTTGTAACGCTCCAGTACCTCCTGATGCAGTTCGGCGTCAACTTTCACAGCATAACGCTCCACAAGTTGACGGGCTGCTTCATAATCTCCCTCACTCTTAATTCGCTGTACTTCAGCAAGCAAACGGGCGATAAGCCTGCGAAGTTCTTCGTAATCAGTAATTTCGACGAAGGTCTTGCCATCGCGACGCACCATCTTAATGGCACGACCATTCTCCTGACACCAATGTGCAATGAGGGCCCTGTTGCGCATATGAGCCTCTTCTATCTGATTGCCTGGAGTGATACGGATAAGTTGGGTCATCAAGCCATTCATCATATAGGTATAGTATTGTGACTTGTAGGCCTCCGCATCAGGTGTCAGTCCTAATTCCACCAACTTGGGGTCTGCCATATAATAGAGTCCGAAAAGGTCTGCCCTTGCCTCCTCTATCGTATTGCCATAGGCCTTCAGCGCATCGGGATCAACACCAGGCAAAAGACGTCCGCTACCGTGTCCGAGACACTCGTGAAGGTCTGTGTGAAGATTGTCGCAAACATCACCATAGCGTTCTATCATCTCAAGTGTAGTCTTGTCGATGACAAACTCCTCTTTAAAGCCATTACCATGAGCGGCTTTGTTGTAAGCATCAGTGATATTACTGATTGTGATACTCTTGCTACCATATTGCGCACGTATCCAGTCTGCGTTAGGAAGGTTGATGCCAATGGCCGTAGAGGGATATTCGTCTCCTCCGAGCATGGCTGCACAGATAACACGGGCAGAGACACCCTTAACTTTTGGCTTACGGAAACGAGGGTCAATGGGCGAGTGATCTTCGAACCACTGGGCATTGGTGCTGATGATTTCTGTGCGTCTAGTAGCGTCCTTATCTATGTATTCAACGAGTCCTTCCCATGAACCTTTCAGTCCTAAGGGATCACCATAAACCTCGATGAATCCGTTGATGAAATCAATCTCACCTTTCTGTTCCTGAAGCCATTCAATACAATATTTATTAAAAGTGTGTAAATCACCTGATTCGTAGTAACTTATCAGAAGATTAATGACTTTACGCTGATGATTGTTCTCCGCAAATTCAGAGGCTTTACGAAGCCAGTAGACGATATGTTTGATAGCCTGTGCATAGCGACCGTTTGCAGACCACACAAGCTCCTTGAGTTCACCGTTTTCCTTGACAAGTGTAGAATTCAAACCATAGGAAGGAGGTGTTTCTTTGGAGATATCGTTGTTTTTTTGCTGTTCGTAAAAAACCTCTGCCTCTGCCTGAGTGACATTCTCATAGAAATGACAGGCTGAAGTCTGGAGAAGGTCCTCACCATCTGTCTTGTTTACACGCTTCGGTAGCACTTGTGGGTCGAATATGACTGGGAAGAGTTCATCGCAGAAAGCGTCAAGCGTCTCCCCTGCCCTCAAAGGCAGACGACTCTCAACCACCTTTAATAGTTGTTCATGGAGATACTCAGGAGAGAAATCTGGAATGAACTTCTCGCATCCGTAATGATGGTAGATACCGTTGGAGAACCACACTCGTTTTAGATATACCTCTAAAGCTTTAAATTCATCCGTTGTGTGGTCGATGGACAGATCTGTATATACTACCTCCAGCATCTTTCGGATGCGGAGGTTATACATTCCAAACTGGTCGAAAATGATGTCCCTGCCGTAGAGCGTGGCTTTGGATAAGTAATAAACAAGTTTCTTTTGGCTTACCGACAGATTCTCAAAGCCCGTAAGCCGATATCTGAGCAGTTGCAAGTCAGCAAACCGCTCATCTTGATAATGAAAGTCCACGGAATTATCAGCCTTAATCATTTGTTTTTCTTCGGGCGTCCTTGGCGCTTTACCACCATAGTAGGATGCTGCTGAAGATGCTGCATACGATACTCACGTGGTGTGATCCCCATGACCCGGAAGAATGACGCATAGAAAGACTGGCGATTTGAGAAACCCACCATGTCACTGATTTCCTCCATACGAAGACTCTGGTAACGTTTGTCCACAAGGAGTGTCATTGCCTCATCAATGCGGTACTTGTTGACGAAAGAGGTATAGTTCATGTGGAAGCGTACATTAACGACAGCAGAGATGTAGCGCGTGTTTGTTCCAAGATCTTCAGCTAATTTCTTAGCCGAATAATCCTTATCGCGATACTTCTTTTGCATGACGATAATGTTCATTATCTTCTCCTGCATACCGTCCATCATCTTTGGGCTTACCAAACTCCTGTAGGCTGCGACCTTTTCCTTTTTTTCTGTGATGTTATACTTACCCATTTTACAAACGGTTTGTTGATTAATGTGCAAATATACGAAATATATTTATATACTGCAAGTTTTTTTCAAGATTTTTTCAAGATTTTTGATTATTTTGTATATTGGGAATCAACAAGAAGCATGGTTAAAGAGTTGTATTTTTCCACATTATTTACGTGAGAAAGCCAAAAATAATCCAAAAAAGTACCATAAAATGTCACTTTTTGCTAAAAAGAATGGAAGAAAAGCGGATATGCGGATTTTTTTTTGTACCTTTGCAAAGTAAAATAACCAAAGATGGCAAAAAAGAAGATATTATTCATCAATCAGGAGATATCTCCGTACGTCCCTGACAATTCCCTGTCGCTCATGGGCAAGTCCCTGCCTCAGGCAATTCAAGAGTGTAGCCACGAGATTCGTACGTTCATGCCCAAATGGGGTACTATTAATGAGCGTCGCGGACAGTTGCACGAAGTGATACGCCTGTCGGGCATGAACCTGATTATCAACGACACCGACCATCCGCTGATTATTAAGGTTGCTACTATTCAGTCTGCCAAGATACAAGTTTATTTCATCGACAACGATGACTATTTCGGCAAGCGTCTGATGGAAAAAGATGAACAAGGCGAAGACTATACTGATAATGGTGAACGTGCCATATTCTTCGCACGTGGTGTGCTGGAGACTGTCAAGAAGCTACGTTGGGTGCCTGACATCATACACTGCCAGGGATGGATGAGCGCCATAGTGCCCATGTACGTAAAGACAGCGTATCACGACGAACCCTCATTCGCAGAGGCAAAGGTCGTCACATCGCTCTTCTCCCAGAAACTGGACAAAGACCTCGGTGAGGATTTCAAGAAATGCCTTGAGTTCCGCGATGCCAACGAGAAAGTCCTGAACAAATATAAAAACAATTTCGATCTGCAGGAACTCGGCAAGATGGCCATCGACTATAGCGACGGCATTGTCTTGGCCGAGGAGATTGTCAATGACGAGCTTCTGGCATATGCCAAAGAAAAGAACGTACCCATCCTCAACTACTCAGAACAGGTGGCCGCTGAATGTGAAGGCTTCTACGACCAACTCTACCCCACTGAGGAATAAGTCAGAGGATTCAATAAAAAGACACAAATCACAATGAAACCCAAATTTCTGACAGCGATTGCAATCACCGCAATGGCGATAGTTTCTTGCAGCGTAGACACCGATACCATCGGGTCATCGCTTACCAACGAGACAGACAAACTTGAATTCTCTACCAGATCCTTCCAGGCTTTCTCAAGGTCAGTACTTGTCGATTCTGTTTATGCGCGAAACTATGAAACATATTTCGGAAAGGTAAAAGATCCTGAAACAGGAACGTACGTGAAGACAGAATTCATGGCACAGTTCAATATGCAGGAAGACGTAAAATTGCCAAGTCTCAGTCAAATGCTTTCTAAGGATGAAGAAGGCAAAATACTGGCTGACTCGTGCGAGATATGGTTGCTTTTCGACAAGAGTTCAAGCTACGGTGACTCACTGACACCACTTAAGATGAACATCCTTGAACTTGACAGGCCGATGAGCGATACATACACTTACTACAGCAATTACGATCCGAAGGCTGAGGGATACATAAGGGACGGCGGTCTTAAGAAAAGTATTGCTTTCAGCATGAATAATCTTACCTATATTGACAGTATCAGGAATCTTTCTTCCTATGCAGAACTGGTTAGAGTATCACTTTCCGACCCTTATACAGACAAGAATGGTGCCACATATAACAACTATGGAACCTATCTCCTGCGTAATTATTACGAGCATCCGGAATACTTCAAGAACTCATATTCCTTTATACACTCTGTATGTCCGGGATTCTATTTCGAATTGGGCGATGGTCTTGGCTTGATGGCGAAATTCAAGGAGATGCATCTCAGGACATATTTCCATTACCAGAGCGATACGACGAGATATGTCTCTTTCTTGGGCTCGGCTTCGACTCCCGAAGTGCTTCAGACAACAAAGGTAACAAACGACAAAGAAGCCCTCAGACGTCTTGTTAACGATGAGAGTTGTACCTATCTGAAGTCCCCCTCAGGTATCTTTACCGAGGTGACACTTCCTGTGGATGAGATTACACAAAATCACGCCAATGACTCACTACTCACGGTCAGCATTTCTTTCTCAAGAGAGAACAGCAACGTGTCAAGTCCCTATCTCCTGAATGCCCCAAGCACTATCATGATGCTTCCTACGGACAGCCTAAGGACATTCTTCGAGGAAGAAAAGTCATATGACTACAACAGCTCTTTCGTGGTAACACTGAGTAAGAACTGCTATGAATTCTCAAATATCAGCAACCTCATCACACTGATGAGCAAGAACAAGACCAAGGGACTTGCTTCCGATCCCGACTGGGTCAGCAAGCACCCCAATTGGAATAAAGTGTTGCTGGTACCTGTCAGCATCACGACTTCGACGACATCATCTGGAACGACCGTAGCTGCCGTGATATCAAATCAAATGGGATTAGTTAGCACTAAACTGGTAGGAGGACCTAGTAATCCAATAGAGATGAAGGTCATCTATGCCAAATTCCATGAGAATTAAGCTATGGCCGACGGATTCCTGGAGAAGCATCACGAAGACTATGAGGCTCATAAGGCTGAATGGCTAAGAAAGAAACGACACCTGCCAAAAGCTGGCAAGAGACAGATAGAGCGACCCGATGATGAGTCGCTCTAATTATGATATGATCTTGAACTTAGCAAACTTCAGCAATAGTTGTTTTATGCCAGTATTGCGGAACTCAACCGTAGCCTTTGTATTCTCACCTGTACCCTCAATCTTTATCACCGTACCTATACCGAAGCGCTGGTGCTCGATGGTGCAACCCTCACGGAGATCAGTTGGATTTGGATCTGAAGCCATCGGACGAGGAGGTACGGCACGATTCACAGGACGGAAATTCCTCTTAAAGCTTTCACCAAATGGATCTATGGGTTTCTCAGGCTGTCTCGGGGCAACGGCTCTGGGCTTTGGATCGGCCTTGAACTGCGTGGCTACAGGATGAGGATTCTGCATCCACTCAGGACTTCTGCTACCACCGGAAGCACCACCATAAGATCCTCCGAAGAAAGACTTCCCACCACCCGACTCCGAATGCACATCAAGTAATTCCGGATCGATGTCACGAATAAATCTCGATGGTGTGTCATACTCCATACGTCCGTATCGAAAACGATTTTGCGCACAAGTCAGTATGCAATGCTTCTCGGCTCGCGTAATGGCCACATAGAGCAAACGCCGCTCTTCTTCGAGCTCACGTATAGAGTTGGTACACATCGGACTGGGGAAAATATTCTCTTCGAGTCCCACGACGAAAACCGTCGGGAACTCCAGGCCCTTCGCAGAATGAATAGTCATCAGTGTCACTTTGTCGTTTGAGTCACCTTCATCACTGTCCAAATCAGTGAGTAGAGCTACTTCTTGCAGGAAATCAGGCAGATACACCTGATCACCCATATCTTCCTCACGGCGACTCTCCACGAAGTCCTGCATACCACTCAGAAATTCCTCTAAGTTCTCCTGGCGCGAGATATCCTCTGGATTACGGCCAGAATAGATGTCTTTGCTGATGCCGGAATTCATAATTACGTCATGGCCTAATGTATAGGCATCCTCTGTATTCACTCGCTTGATCCAACCCTCAATGAGCTCACGAAAGGCCTGTATCTTTGTCATCGTGCCCTTGCTGATGTCCATCGGGAAAAGAACAGGTTCCTTTATCACCTGCCAGAGGCTAACCCCATAGGCCTGAGCCGTCTGGATAATCTTGCTAACCGTAGTGTCGCCAATCCCACGAGTCGGATAGTTGATGATGCGCTTAAAGGCTTCCTCATCATAAGGATTTGCAATCAGACGGAAATAGGCTATTACGTCCTTTATCTCCTTGCGCTGATAGAATGAGAGACCGCCATAGATGCGATACGGAATGTTCTCCTTGCGCATCTGCTCCTCAAAACTTCGGCTCTGTGAATTCGTGCGATACAGGATGGCAAAGTCGCACCAGTTACTGTGGTCTTGTCTGCGTATGCGACGAATATCCTGACATACAATCATCGCTTCCTCCTTATCTGAATAGGCGGGCTTTAACTGTAGCTTTTCTCCGTGCTCATTCTTAGAGAAGATGTTTTTCGGAATTTGATGCTCATTCCTACGGATAAGTGAATTGGCGGCCTGTACGATCAACTGCGTACTCCGATAGTTCTGCTCCAGCTTAAAGAGTCGTGCATCAGTGTATTGGCTCTGAAAATTCAGAATGTTATCAATGTTCGCCCCTCGGAAGGAATAAATGCTTTGAGCATCGTCGCCCACCACACACACACGTTGACGTTCCTTTGTCAACTGATAGACGATGGCCTGTTGGGCAAAGTTCGTATCTTGATACTCGTCGACAAGTACGAAATGGAACTTCTCTACATATTTTCTTCGGATATCCTCGTGATTCTGGAACAACATCCACGTCTGAACCAGCAGATCGTCGAAATCCATCGCATTCGCTTGCCGACATCGTTCCGCGTACCTTATATATATATTAGCTACCTGCGGCCGCTTCTGGGTGGCATCGTCTCGAGCCCAGGCGCTCTGCTGATAAGCCTGAGGCAGAAGTAGGTGGTTCTTGGCCATTGAGATACGGTCAGCCACCGAGGATGGTTTATAGACCTTATCATCAAGCTGCATTTCCTTGATAATTGTCTTTACCAATGAACGGGCATCTGTCTGATCATAGATAGTGAAGTTCGAATTGTACCCGATATGCTCTGCCTCCGCCCTGAGAATGCGTGCGAAGATGCTATGGAATGTTCCCATTTGCAAGTATCTGGCTTCTTCATTCCCCACCAATCTGCCTATTCGCTCTTTCATCTCGCGGGCCGCCTTGTTAGTAAACGTCAGAGCGAGTATGTTCCAAGGCCTGATGGGATCGTTCCCAGGTTCCTTTCCCTTTTCCAACAGCCACGCAATCTTATACGTCAGCACACGTGTCTTGCCTGATCCGGCACCAGCAATCACCAAACTGGCTCCATCACAGTACTCCACGGCAATGCGCTGACTTTCATTCAGTTGGCTCAATATCTCGTTGTTCATTTCTAATCATTCTTCTACTTTGCTGCAAATTTAAACAAAATTTCTGAGATTAAAAGCCTATACAAATGAAAACTTTCAAACAAATGAGTTATTTTTTATTCATAAATATACGGATACGTTAATTAATATAAATTCAGTATAGGATAATTATTAAAATAGGGGAAAAATGACTAATTTTGCGTTTTGAATTTTCAAAGAAATGAGACAATTAAACATTTTTGCTGTAAATAGACTGTCACGAATATTCGTTAGCAGCGTGTTGCTGATGAGTTCCGTGACGGCACATACCCAGACCATAGCCAAGGAATTGCAGGACGACCCTAACCGTGCGGCAGGGAATTTTTACGCCCTCCCCATCGGTAAGATGCCGAAGGATACGCCGGCTCCCAAGGGCAAAAAGCCGTTCTATTTCAACCATTACGGTTGCCCAGGATCATATTATAGGGAGATGAGCACCGTGTACGAACAGCCGTACGCTGTGTTTGCCAAGGCCGACAGCCTGGGTAAGCTGACGAAACTGGGGAAGGATGTGAAGATGCGCCTCGAACTGCTGCGCAACGATGCCAAGGACCGCATTGGCGAACTCACGTCGAAGGGCGTGGAGCAGTGCCGTGAACAGGTGCGGCAGATTGTGCAGCGCTTCCCGGACTTGTTCGCAGCCGACAGTTATTTCAGCGGCCGCAGTCTCGTGGAAAACAACTGTATCATGACGACTCAGGAGGCAATGGTGCATCTATCGTCGCTGGTCCAGCCACTTGACATCAACCTGAACGCATCGCACAAGGACGTGCGCTTTATGAATCCTCAGGACAAGGCACTCCTAGCCTTGCGCTGGGATTCGCTGACACAGGCCCGATACGACCGGTTCATGGCCCTCAACACGGGTAACGCCCGACTGATGAAGTCGCTCTTCAACGACCAGAACTTCCTGATCAAAGAGACAGATCCCGTGGCACTGAGCCGCCAGCTATTCGTGCTGGCAGGGAGCATCCAACACACAGACCTTGCCGGTAAAGTGACACTCTATGACCTCTTCACCCCCGAAGAAATACTGAGCCACTGGAAGAAACTGAATGCAAAATACTACATCATGAACGGCGCCTGCACCCTGAACGGCAGCACGCAGCCATTCATGCAGAGCGCCACCCTGCGCAACATGATCCACATGGGCGACAGCGCACAAAACCGCATTGCGCCCATGGGCCATCTGCGCTTCACCAATGAGAACGTGGTGATGGCTCTGGCCTGTCTGATGGAACTCGACAACTGTGGCCTGCAGACCGACAACCTCGACTCTATTGACGATATGGGATGGAAAAGCTACCGCATCGCTCCACTCGGCGGCAGCATCGCAATGATTCATTACCGCAGTGAACTGGGCGATTCCGACGTTCTCGTAAAAGTACTGCTGAACGGTGAGGAGGCACGTCTGCCCATTGAGACAGACTGCGCGCCCTACTACCACTGGGACGACGTGAAGCGCTACTATCTGCGCAAGTTATACAGATATGAGAATAAACGACTAAATGAGGAGGCGAAAGAATAAGCAACATGGACAGACACACGATATTCAAACTATCAGGAAAAGTGCTGGTAACAGGTGCTTCACTATTTTACCTTTTCACCTTTTCATCTACGCACGCCCAGACGGTGAGGGACATCATCATCAAAAAACCCACATACGCTTCGTGCAACTACGACACATACCCCGACAACATCCCTGACAACCTGACACCGCCGCCCGAGGGCAAGAAGCCATTCTACATCTCACATTATGGCCGTCACGGATCGCGCTATATCAGCAGCCGCAGTGGTTACGACATCCCCTTCAAGATGATAGCCCATGCCGACAGTGTTGATGAGCTGACACCCACAGGTGAACGTGTTTTCGACGAGATGAAGCTCGTGATGGCCGACACCGAGAAACGCTGGGGCGAACTGACGACCTATGGCAAGGAACAACACCGCAAGATAGCTCAGAGGATGGTGGAACGCTTCCCTGAGGTATTCAGCGGCGATGCGCGTGTCAGATGTGTCAGCACTGTCGTGCCACGATGCATCATATCAATGGGCATGGCCATGATACAGATGAAGCAGATGAATCCCAAGCTGCGCATCACGATGGAGGCCTCGGAGCGTAACCAATGGTATCTGAACCACCAGAACCGCAAACTGCGCAAGGGCTATATGACTCCTGATGCCAAGAAAGCATACGATAAATTTATTTCAAGCCGGCTGGGCAACAGCCGACTGATGGAACTCATTTTCAAGAACCCCGATATCGTAAAAGAGATCGTCGATGAGGAGCAGTTCAATTATTATCTCATGAAGATGGGACTCTTCCAGCAGCACACACACCTCTGGAGAAACACCTACCTGCAAGATCTCTTCGAGACCGACGAACTCTACCACATGTGGCAGATTGACAACGCCCTTTGGTATATCCAGCACGGTGCATGCAAACTGAACGGCGGACAGCAGCCCACCACCCAGAAACCCCTGTTGCGACAACTCATAGCCGACGCCGACAGTTGTATCATGCTTGACAAGCCGGGCGCCCAGCTGCGCTACGGCCACGATACAGTGCTGCTGCCGCTAGTCTGTCTGATGGGCATCAACGGTTTCGATCTGGCCACAGACAACCTCGACGAACTTGAAGAGAAAGGATGGTGGTGCTCAAACGTATTCCCTATGGCAGGAAACCTGCAGTTCATCTTCTATCGCAGCAGCCCGAGTGATAAGGACGTGCTGGTGAAGGTGTTGTTGAACGAACAGGAGGCTACACTGCCCATTACCACGGACTGTGCACCCTACTACCACTGGACTGACGTCCGCAGTTTCTGTATGGGGAAACTATAACGTCCCTAGATATATTGGCAGGTAAAGGAGATGGTGGTCATGGTGGTGTCACCATCGGTAACCTCTACCTGTGTGGTGACAGTCTCAAGGACTGTCTGGATCTGACGGAAGGTGTAGCGCACGCTAGGGTGCTGCAGGGGCGATATGACGGCGAGGAACTTCACGTTCTTCACAGCCTTGATGGCCAGCTGACGCTGCAGATGTTCTTCCAGCAGTTCCTTGGCAATCTGAATGACACAGACGCCTGGCGTGATGGGCTCGCCAGGGAAGTGGGCCTTATAGATGGTATGGTCGGGCTGCAAGCGGATGTCGTAGCAGACGGTACCCTCTGAGGTTGACTGGCCATCAATCATATATAAGCTGTTTTTTAGTATCATACTACTCAATTTACTTTTACGTTTTTCAATTCTATGACAGTACGGTCGCCTTTGGGTTCGACGAGTTCAACCTGATGGACAAGCCACTGGTCAGGAGTGACGCGGAGGATGATGCTGGAAAATATGTGCCTTACCTCCTTACGACGGGGAATGAGCGTAGCAATCCACTCTTTGCCGGCCTGGGCGAGCGACACCTGAAAGTCTTGCTCGTCGACGAAGCTTTGGGCAGACATGATGTTCGTCATCAGACGGGCCATTTCCCTGTACTTGCGATTGCGACGGATATCGACCTCACGACTGCCCCGGCTGTCGCTCATAATAACTTTCTGGCCGTCAATCTCAAACGTATGGGCCGTGGGCGTCAGATACTCCCATCGCAAACGGTCGGGCTGACGGTAGTAGAGTCGTCCTGTAGATACGCTGGCAGCACTCAGCAACTTAGTTTGTTTGGTCTGAACGAAGTCGCACTGCATGGTCTTCATACCCTTGGCGGCGTCGACGATATGCTGACGAGCGGCCTTGGTATCCTGTGCCTGGACAGGTCCTGCAATGAATAGACAGCCTGCCACAATGAGAAGCACACCTACCCACTTCGTCCACGATACCTGCTCGTGGAAGAAGACCACGGCGGCGATCATACCGATAACGAAACTCATACTGACCATCGGATAAGCGACACTGAAGGGGAACGTCTTCACGATATACATCCACAGCAGAGAGGCTATAAGGAAACAGAGTCCGCAGGCGGCAAACTGCCAATTGAGAAGTACACTCGACCAGAACGCGCGGTTCCAACCGAAGGGGGCCATCCGCATCAGGGCGAACTTCAGCAGCACCTGACCGCCGGTCAGGAAAAGGCACTGCAGAATGGTTAACGGGATTACCTTATACATATAATATATTTAGACAACGAATTTAACGAATTACACGAATTATTGTTTGCGGCAGCAAATTTTACACTCTTCACTTCTCAGAACGATGGCGAGGGAGTGGATGGAAGGGAGGTCCGTAACACCCAGACGATCCATGAGAGAGCGGTAGAGAGGAGTCGTTTCATCATGACATCCGACAAGGACGGTCTTGCAACGGCCAGAGGCGAGCAGACGACGGGCATCGCGCAGAGCCCACTCCAAAGAGTCGGCACCTTGGGTATAGGTGACATTGTAGCCATGGCAATGCGTGCGGATGGCGATGTTGGAGCCGATGGTGTTGTGGGTGCTCTGCATGAAGTTCGTGGGACTGAGCATCACCTCGCCCTCCAGCTCTATCTGTGTGAGCAGGGCCTCAGTATTCTCCCAACAGCCAAGCGACGTACCGGTGATGATGACATCAGGACAGTCAATGCCAGCCTGACGCAGGGACTTCAATGACGAGAGCAACGAGGCTTTCATCAGCTTACCCATACGACGTACCTCAAGTGGTTTAACGTACTCGCGGATCTCAGAGAGTTCATCCTCAGAGTTGATTTCCACACGAGCAAGTTCGCAAATAGAGTCAGGAGACTGGAGACTGGAATCAGGAGTCAGGAAACTGGAGTCGGTAGACAAGAGCAACGAAGAGTCATTGCCGCCAAAACCGAAGGAATTACAGAGCACATGACGGAGCGACACTTTGTCCTCGCCTAAGGTAGGGATGATACCATCGCTCATCGGCTGCCTCCAGCCGAGGTTGGCAGGCAGGAAACCGTGGTGCATCGCTAACAGACAGATGACGACCTCTATGCTGCCAGAAGCACTAGTGGTGTGACCAGTGAAACCCTTTGTGCTTGACACTGGAGGCAGCTCACTGCCAAACACCCGTTGCAAGGCAACACTCTCACTGAGGTCGTTGTTGGGCGTACCTGTGCCATGGGCATTCACATAATCGATATCCTTAGGTTTCAGACCAGCCATATTGAGGGCCTCCTGCATCGCCAGATAGGCTCCTTCTCCATTCTCTGAAGAGGCCGTCTGGTGGAAAGCATCACAGGCATTACCATAACCCCGCAGGAAAGCATGGACTGAGGCCTGTCGACTGCGGGCATGCTCCGCTGACTCCAGTACCACATAAGCAGCTCCCTCACCAAGATTCAATCCTTCACGCGTCTCATCAAAAGGACGACAATGATCCTTGTCAAGAATCATCAGTGAGTTGAATCCATTGAGGTGAAACACCGACAATGCTTCTGTACCGCCAGCCACCACGATATCGGCCTCACCTGCCTTCAGCATCTCAGCACCAAGAATCAGGGCGTTGGCAGCAGAAGAACAGGCGGTTGAGACAGTGGTGTACTCGCTAAAACAACCAAAGTGTTCGGCTATCTGACGGGTATTGTCGCCACAGCTGTGGTAATGAAGACATGAGAGATGGTCATCGGAAGTGCGCATCTCAGTGAAATGACGCTCTGTGACGTCCATACCGGCAACCGTTGTACCAGAGATGAATACGATACGCTCACCCTTGCTTCCTGAAACCTGAGCATCGGACAAAGCTTGACGGACGGCAATCATACCCATCAGGGCAGTACGACTGATCTCCTGTGAGAGATCGATGCCTAACTGCGATTTCATCTCGTCGTCCGACATCTTAACCTCCCCTACCGGCAGTTCATGATGTGCTGAGGGCAGATAGCGCATGGTGGCTATGCCCGTCTCCTTACTACGCAGGGCTGACAGCACCGAAGCTTTGTCAGTTCCGATGGCACAGATGATACCTTCACCAGTGATGGCGATGTTCATTTCTTACGGTTTTCGTAGACATACTCAGCGATGGTGCGCACGCTCTTGAAGATGGACTTACCCTCTGCAGGGGATGCCAACTTGATGCCATAGCGTTTCTCCATCAGCACAATCAATTCCAGCGCGTCGATGGAGTCGAGACCCAGACCGTCACCAAACAGAGGGGCGTCGGCATCTATTTCATCGGGAGTCATCTCCTCAAGGTTCAGCGCTTCAATGATCTGTTGCTTCAATTCTAAAATCAGTTCTTCCATCTTATTATTTATTTGAATGTTCAATATTCATTAATTTTATCTCAGCAATATAGTGGTCATCATCCTCATAATCCAGCCAGCCAGTCACGATGCTCTTGGTGGCAGGATCAAGACAGGAGGCACGTAAAATACTATCCATCTGTTGTTCGCTGTGCTCAGGCAGGATGTAGAAGGAGGTTTCTCCATAATAGTGGTTGCGGATGGCGATCTCACCTGTCACGATATTGGGCAGAGTATAGACAAACACCGACGGACTGGGGAAGAAATTCTCCGGGTCGTTGATGCTCTCCAGATATTTGCGGTCGGCACTGACTGACGAGGAATGGTTGAAGAAGATGACTGCCCGATCGTTACAAGCCACAAAACGCTCCTTACCATCTGCCTGTAACAGCAGTTCTGAGGCGATGAAGCCCAGACGGCTCAGACCGTCCATCTTATAGAATTTCGGATAGTCACCAACATAATGGTGATAGAGCGCTTTGAGCAGGTCTTTACCTGTTCCTTCAATAGCGAGACTCCGACCATCTACCTCTGCGCTGTCAGGCGTAATCCGCACCTGATGCGTATAACAGAGCAACGGCTCTCTTGTCACATCATCGTCGTTGTGGTGTAACAAAAGAACCGTCCCTTTGTTACATAACAATGCCGCGTTGCACCCTCCAAAGCCAGAGAGCATCTTCACAAAGGCTTTCTTGTCTGTAGTTTGATGATTGGCTGTGAGACGAATCTTTCCTGAGACGCCTGATTCCTCAAAGCCGCGTGTACCAATGACAGTACCATCATCGATAGCAGCCATTGAGAGGATGGTCTCAAGAACACCTGCTGAACCCATCGTATGACCATAATAACCTTTATAGCCGTTGACAGACACCGAAGATAATCCTGCACGTTCGATGGCCACAGACTCCATCTGATCGTTGAAGATCGTAGCTGTGCCGTGGGCACTGACAAATGCCAGTTCCTCTGGACGTGTGTCTCCCAAAGCAACTGTCAGAGCCCTGTATGATCCCTCACCGTTCTTGACCGGGTTGCTGATATGTGAGGCATCGTTTCTCACAACTCCCTGTCCGATGGTCCATGTTGTACCATGATCTGCATGTCGTGAAAGAATCATCGTAGCGGCAGCCTCACCGAGGTTCAGACCAATACGCTCCATGTCGAAGGGACGACAAGGCTCTGTCGAGAGGGCTTTCAAAGACTGGAAGCCGGAAACGATAAAACGGCTCTGACTGTCGGCACCACAGACTACAGCGTAGTCATACTGGCCGTCCTCCAACAGACGCGTGGCAAGAATCAGGGCTGAGAGTCCAGAGATACAGGCATTACACACCACAATGGGCTGTGTGGTAAAACCAACTTCCTGGGCAATGCATTGGCCGCTATCTGAGGGAGAAAGGAAAGAAGCAGATTTCTCCAGCAACGCCACATCGGCCTTAGTGGTGCTGAGGATCAGCACGACATTCGGTTGAGAGACGTCGAGCGACGTCTGAGAGAGTGCCTGACGGATAGAGGTGACAACCATCGACTGAAAGCGCGATAGGCCATTGACGGTGAAACGCTTCTCCTGTTCCTCAGAGAATAGCGAGGCCGTGACGGGCTCAGGCAGGGCCCACCGATGGTCGTAACGCTCCAAGGCAGAACGTCCGGCCTTCACAGCATCGTAGTTCTGCTGGGTTGTCTCACCTAAAGGAGATAGGATATTGTCGGCTATCTTATACGTCATACATACCAAAATCTAAACCCCAGCGGTGCTTCCATTCCAGATAGAACGGCGGATTGTCCCACACCAGCTGGTATTGCAGATCCATGAACACCTGTACGGAGTGGCCTGTGGCTATCAGACTTTCGTCGGCCGTGTCGTGGATCTCATAGTCGAAGACGATCTTCGCTGAGGGAGTCGGACGATAGATGATGTCGATGCGCGGGCGCATGCCATAGCGGATGGGCTTCTTGTACTGGATGGTCTGTTCAACGATAGGTGCATAGAAGCCATGATCGACATAACCCATGTAACTCAGGTCGTACTTTGCACCAAAGGCCTCGCGGGCGTCTTCAAAATAGAGGGCATAGGAGCCGTGCCACACCACACCCATCATATCGACCTCGCTGAAACGGATCTCAATCTCCTTTGAAGCCTTCAATTCCACATTCCTCATTCCACCTTTATCATTCATCATTAATCATTCATCATTTAGGCCGCAGGCCGCTTCAGGCCGCAATCACCCCTCTCTGACGCTAATCTTTATCTCTGTGGTTAGCAACTCCTCACCCTCACAGGTGACAGCTGCCTTGGCTAAGGTCATACCAAACACCTCACTCACGATCTCGACCGTGGTGGTGATGGTCTGTCCGACGGCAGGCAGGCTATTGATGACAAGCTTTCTCACAGCTCCGATGACACCAATCTGGATACCATTGCCCAGGATGTATTTATTGACGAAGCCGATACGGGCAGCACAAGTCTGCGCCACGTTCTCAATGAGTCCGCTGGCGGAGAAATGGCCATCGTCCACAAAGATATTGTCGGCTGAGATGGTTGTCTCAGTAACGGTCTTGACCTCATCGAAAGAGGTTAGGTTACCAATCATCACAAACGGCTCCTGCTGGGGCAGTAACTCATGCACATCGAGCTGCCGCAGAAAATCTTCTGAATATTGCTTCATTTATTATTCCAGAAATCAAAATAGTTATACCATTGCGTTGGATAGAGGGCCAGCAGCCGTTCCAACTCTGCCACATAACTGTGCAGCAACTGGTCGGTCTGACGCCGGCGAGGCGCCTGCTTATCATAGTCGAGCGGCGTCACATAGATACGATAACACTTCGACGATTCTTTCATCACGTTAACTGCCAGCACGTCGAGACCTCGCATGGCAGCTACCGTAAATGGACCCATAGGGAAACGTGCCTCCTTGCCCAGAAACTCTGCCTTCAACACCTTCGGTGAACCCCAGATGCGATCGCCTGGAATGCTGACAATCTCGCCCTCGCTCAAAGCACGGTCAATCTCAAACAGATGGCTCATGTCCTCACGGATGGGAATCATGTGGATGTTCGTATGGGCAAACATCTTGTTGCGATTCTCCATCACCGACGCCTTCTCGCCAAAGAACACGATGGCATTGAAGCGCTTGCTTTCAGCCACCAGTGTATAGCCGGCAATCTCATAGTTGCCCATGTGGGAGCTTAGCTGCACGAAGCCTGCCTCCTGAGCAGCCAGACGCAGGAAGTGGTCGTAGCCATCAATCTGTACATCGAACTTCTTCCCGGCATACATCGCGAACTTATCAATCACGACCTGTGCAAAGAGACAGTGGTTCAGATAAGTGTTCCAGAAAGCATTGACAGGCGACTGACCGAAGCGCTGACGGAAGAAACGGTAGATAAACTTATAGCCAGGACGGAAAAGACAGGGAGGTACCACAAACACGTATGCGAAGACGTAGATGAATCTGACATCTATTCTTCGCAACAAGCCTATCAGCCAACGGTGCATCAGACCGTTACCATAGGTGGTGCCGTCCCATTGCTTATCTGTCAACTGTAAACCGTAAACTATAAACTATCCTACCTTGCTCTCGATGTAGTCACAGAACTGGCGCAACGTCGTCACACCGACCATCTCTTCTGGCTTGATCTTAAAGCCGAAATTCTTTTCCACGATGACGACGATGTCCACAAAGTCGAGGCTGTCGATACCCATATCCTCCTTCAGCTTGGCATCGTCGCTGATCTTCTCTTCGTCAATCTCTAAATCATCGATGAGGAAAGCCCTCACCTTCTCTTCAATCTCTTGTCTTGACATTTTCTATTTTTTTATTACGTTATTACGATATGACGTTATTACGATATTACAATTAATCCCTCTTCTTCACCACTAAGATACTGTGTCCCTGTCCCAGATGGTCGTGAATCTGCTCGATCTGAAGTCCTGCCTCACGGATACAGGCCTCCATATCCTCTGTGTTATACATCTTAGAGTTGCCGTTGGCGATGGCTGTGAAATAGAGACTCGTCATCGTCAGACAGAAGGCCGCAGGCTCATAACGCTGGCGATCCCAGAGCGTCTCCATGATATAGATGCGCGTCTCTGGTGTCATCGCAGCCTTCGCACGCTTCAAGATGCCTATGATCTCCTCCATCGAGAAGCAGTCGAGGAACTGACTCATCCAAATGGCGTCGAGACCTCCTTTACGCTTGGGGAACAAAGCATTGGGATCGAGCAGGTTGATGCCATACCCTTTGATGCGCTCAGCACCTTTCTTACCCTTGATATTCTCCTGCATCATACCGATCTGCTGGGGCAGGTCGAGAATGGTCACTTCCACCTTCTCGTTATAGCCCACACACTGCAGGGCCCACTTTCCTGTATTACCGCCCACATCGTAGAGTGACCGCACATGGTGCTCGTCGAAGACGATCTTCAGGGCCTCAGGAAACGAGGAGTCACTATAGAAATGGTCAAAGCCAAACCAGCTCTTCTGCACCTGTGGAGGCAGACTCGACAATCCCTCATAGACCGTCGGCCAGTCACCGAAATGCTTCAGCCCCTCAGGCTTGCCGTTTTTCAATGATTCCTCCAGATGGAACCATCCTTCGTAGTTCACGTCGTGGTTGAAGTCAAGGTTCACACGGGTGGCAGGGTCGTTAATCAGAAACCAGCCCGTCTTCGACAACGAGAAACGGTTGGTCTCCTGGTTCACGAAGATGGTACCGATACTGAGCGATGCCTCCAACAGGCATTTCACGGCATAGTCCGTCAGGCCAGTCTGCTCGCAGATCTCCTGACGGGTCAGACCACCCTCGGCATCGCGCAAGAGGTCGAGGATACCCCATTTCACCATCAATCGTGAAGCCTGGAACACCACGGGTCCCCAGGCAATAAACTCCGCCAGTCGCTGCGCCTCGCGCGCACTCAACTGTTCTTCCGTATATTTCTTCTGAAGGGCAGGACTCAGGTTCATATTACTCTGATGCTTTGACAACCATCTTTGCAACGTTCTCGTAACAGGTGCCCAAACGTCTGCCCTCAGTAAAGTCGGCACCTCCGTTGCTGCGAATCTCATGGAGGTCATACTCCACCAGCTTCTTTCCGCTCTTGGCATCGGTGACCACAAGTATGCCTGATATCTCTGCACCACCGGCACTGCCCAGACCACCAAACACGACGGCTACACCTGTCTGACCGAAATCAAGTTTGTTGACGATAACCTTTATCTTCAGGTCGGCCTTGCTGTTGTCGACAATCTGAACACCCTTCTTATTCTTCTTATTAAACATCTTCACAAAACGATCGCGGGCAGTCTGAGCAATCTCAGGCCAGTCGGCCACGTGGTCCTCACCACGATCCTTCAGATACTGCTTCAGGGGTGTTCCTTCTGCAATGGTCTTCGAATAGTCAAATTCAATGACGGCAGTCTTTGCACCGTCCTTCAGAGTCTTTCCGTCACCAGAGATGACTGTCACCTTGTCGTCCTTAGCCTGCGCTGCGACTGCTATCAGCGCCATCAGCGCCATCATCATCTTCTTCTTCATTCTTTTCAAATACTTATGTTCTTCTGTCTAAAATATATTTTAATCTGTTACTGTGTCTAGAAAGATACTATGTCTTCCTAATCACCAAAGCACTATTGGTACCGCCGAAGCCGAACGAGTTGCTCAGCACGGTGTTCACCTCCATGTCTACTGTTTTCGCCGTCAGATTCAGTTTCTCCGAATACTCATCCGGATTCTCGAAATTGATGTTCGGAGCCACGAAGTTATGCTGCATCATCAGCGTACTATACACAATCTCCGAGGCCCCTGCCATCCAGCATTCATGCCCCGTCATCGACTTGGTCGAACTGATGAGTGCACGCTGTCCCTGGAACATACGTCCAAGGGCGATAGCCTCATACATATCACCCTGAAGTGTCGAAGTAGCGTGGGCGTTGATATAGTCGATGTCGTCAAGTGCGATGCCAGCATCCTTCACGGCTCTTGTCATAGCCGTCACACTACCATCGTCACTGGGCTCGGAGATACCTCCGCCGTTGCTCGAGAACCCGTAGCCGATGACCTCAGCGAGGATCGTTGCCCCACGGGCCACGGCATGATCATAATCCTCCAGCACCAGTGCGGCCGCCCCACCACTGGGAATCAGTCCATCACGGTCGCGGTCGAAGGGCCGGCTCGCCTTCGTCGGTTCATCCATATGCACTGAGAAGGCATTCAACGCATCAAACGAAGCCATCGAGTAGTAGTTCGTCTCCTGAGCACCACCACAGAGCACCATATCCTGCAATCCCTGACGGATGAGCATCATACCCAGTCCTATCGAATGACTGCCACTGGCACAGGCCGCCGAGATGGTGAAGTTCACCCCACGCAGATGGAAAATGGTGCTGAGGTTCATGTTCACTGTCGAGTTCATCGACTGGAAGATCAGCCCGTAGCCCAGCATCGCCGTATCGTGTTTCTCGTCCATGATCTTGGACGACTCAATGACGGGTTTGGCCGACGAGTCGTTGCCGAAGATACAACCTACCTCGTTCTGACGCAAATAGTCGTCGCTGATACCCGCCTGTTCAAAAGCCTGGCGCGAGGCCATATAAGCATACTGTGCCTCCTCACTCATGCCGGCCCGCGTGTGACGATCCAACATCTGTTTGGTAATGACAGGTGTCTCCACGATACCTGTCAGTCCACTTCGGTAGCCATACGACAATCGGTCCTTGTCAAGTCCGATGCCCGACTTTCCGTTATACAGTGATTCCTTGACGGTCTCCAGGTCAGTACCTAAGCACGACCAGATACCCATTCCCGTTATTACAACTCTTCTCATTTAATTCTCCTGAGCGGTAGCAAATTTTTCACTCTTCACTTTTCACTTAAGTATAGAGTCCTCCATTGATATTGATGACCTCACCCGTGATATAGGCTGCCTCGTCAGAGGCCAGGAACGCTGCCAGCGCAGCCACCTCCTCCGGCCGTCCGAAACGTCCTGTGGGAATCATATTCTTAAGCTCGTCTACAGGCAGTCCCTTCGTCATATCTGTCTCAATGAATCCTGGAGCAATGGCGTTCACGGTGATGTTGCGTGGTGCCACCTCCTGTGCCAATGCTTTCGTGGCACCGATGATAGCGGCCTTGGCGGCACTGTAGTTCGTCTGTCCGGGCAGTCCTTTCACACCCGACAGCGACGCCATGTTGATAATCCTGCCACCCCGTTTCCTAGGCATCATGTGCTTCAGCAGATGACGGGTGATATAGAAGTAACCGTTGAGCGTCGTGTCCAGTACCTTGTGCCAGTCCTCTTCGGGCATCATGAACATCACGTTGTCCCGTCTGATGCCGGCATTGTTCACCAGCACCCCGAACCAGTCCTCAGGATGCGCCTGTTCCCATGCTGTCAAGGCCGACTCGATGGCCTTGGGATCAGAGGTGTCGAAAGGCAACAGCTCTGCCTTACCACCATTGGCTTCTATTTCATCGGCTACTACCTGTGCTGCCTCTTTGTTATTCAGGAAATTGATGACTACCGGCCATCCCGCTGATGCCAGCCGTAAGGCAATAGCCTTACCGATACCCCGGGATGCACCCGTCACTAAAGCATATTTGGTCATTTTCGATTTGATTATGTTTGTATATCTCTAAATAGCGTGCAAAATTACTCATTTTCCCGCAATTAGCAAAAAAAAAAGACCAAAACTTACTTTTTCTTCCTAAAATGAAAGATATAATACAAACTTTTATTACCTTTGTAGCAGAATATTCAAATATAACAAAAAACAATTAATTAATATGGAACAGCAGAAACGTTATGGTCACTTCGACGACCAGCACCGCGAGTATGTCATCACAGACCCGCAGACCCCTTGGCCCTGGATCAACTACTTAGGCAACGAGGATTTCTTCTCACTCATCTCCAACACCGCCGGCGGCTACTCCTTCTACAAGGATGCCAAGTTCCGTCGCATCACCCGCTATCGTTACAACAACGTACCGATGGACAATGGCGGACGCTATTTCTATGTCAAGGATGGCGAGACGGTATGGAATCCGGGATGGAAACCCTGTAAAACACCACTCGACTTTTACGAGTGTCGTCACGGTATGAGTTACACCCGTATTACCGGCCGTAAGAACGATGTGGAAGCCTCTGTGCTTT
>JAEEGF010736783.1_pt1 | contig 48247 bp, 44 predicted proteins | sample 9134171 | NCBI WGS metagenome assembly JAEEGF01 (sample SAMN16246542, study PRJNA631951) | gut metagenome | biome: gut microbiome; feature: rumen; material: AP-attached | host: Bos | place: Iran: Karaj | collected 2018-10
CATCCTGTAGATGTCGTGATAGTGGTCGATGATCTTGCCTCCACGATGGCCGCTGCTATCGTCACCAAGAAACGTGGCATCCGTCTGGCTCATCTTGTGGCTGGCACGCGTTCCTTTAATATAAATATGCCAAAGGAGATAAATCGCCTGGTGATTGATGCTCTTTCCGACTATCTCTTCACTGCCGGAGTGCGTAGCACGGGTGTGGCTACTCGCGAACAGTCGGAGCAGTCGCAGACTTTCATGGTAGGGAATATCCTGATGGATACACTGCGGTTTAACCGTGACCGTTTGAAGAAGCCAGCCTCGCTGCCTGACATTCAGGAGGGACAGTATATCGTGTTTACCCTTAATCGCAAGGCTCTGTTAGCTGATAAGGATAATCTCAGCAAAATGATCCTCGCAATGACTAAGGCCGCTGGCTCTGTGCCTATTGTTGCCCCATTGCGTGACTATGCCCGTAAAGAGCTTGAAACTTTAGATGGTAAACTATTGATGATAAGCCCTTTAAGCTACCTTGAATTTGGCTGGTTGACTGCTCACGCCAAAGGTGTGATAACCGACTCTGGAAACGTGGCAGAAGAGGCTACCTTCAACGGTGTTCCCTGTATCACTCTGAATGATTATACCGAGCATCAGGAGACGGTGACCGTAGGTTCTAACGTGCTCGTAGGAGAGGATCCCGAGCGGTTGAGTGAGGCTGTGACAAAGATGGTCAGAGGCTCGTGGAAACACTGTGCGCTGCCCGACCGTTGGGACGGACGTACGGCAGACCGTATCTTGCAGATTCTGTTGAGTAATGATTGAATTTTAGGGTCTATAAGCATTTTTTTACAAAAATGATGCTCCGTTTTCAAATAATTGCTTATCTTTGCAGCCGAATTAAGACTAAGAAACAGAATAATAAACACTTAACAAAAAATTAAAGCGTATGAAAAAGTTAATGATGATTGCTTGCATGATGCTGTTCTCTACAGCCATGTTTGCTGAGCAGGGTGATATGTTTGTAGGCGCAGGCCTCAGCTATGGTATCCACACTGACTACAAGAACTTCGGTATTGGTGTGAAGGGTCAGTACGAGCTCCTCACCAACTTACGTGCTGATGCACAGGTAGACCACTTCTTCAAACATGATGGTATTTCGATGTCGGACATCAACGTCAATCTGCAGTATGTCATTCCGGCAACAGACGCCATCAACGTCTATCCCCTCGCCGGTGTTGCCTTTGTCGGTCACAGCGAGAACTCTTTCGGTTTCCTGAGCGAGGCCAAGGTCGGCTTCAACATTGGTGCCGGTGCAGAGCTGCCCGTCAACGACAAGTGGAAGATCTTCTTTGATGCAAAGTATCAGGTCGTAGAGGACTGGGGACGCTTCATTCCCACCCTTGGTGTGCTGGTTGCCCTCTAATCAAGAACTCTAAGCCCTAACGCCTTCCTGCGTTGGGGCTTTTACGTCAAATAAAAACCAAACCTAAGACAGAAATGAAGAGAATCGTTTTAATGTTGCTGATGGCAGTAGCTTTCGCTGTCACGGCCGACGCTCAGGGCTTCCTCAAGCGCCTGAAGGACCGAGCTGTCAATGCAGCCGAGAATGCAGTGTCCAATAAAGTTACTAATAAGGTTACTCGCGAGACCGACGACGCCATAGACGATGCCATCAACGGCACGAAAAAGAGTAAGAGCAACGATGCCGACTACGAAGATGAGGAAATAGGAGAGCAGGAGGAGGCTCCCGCTGCCAAGAAGAAGACTGCCAAGGGCGAGGAAGTGAAGAGCGACTTCGTGCCTGGCACTGTCGTCATCTTCGAGGATAACCTTCAGGGTGAGCAGTTGGGTGAGTTCCCGTCGAAGTGGGATCTCATCGAGAATAATGCCGAGGTTGCCAGGATGAACGGCAAGATGGCCATCAAGTTTGAGCATGGCTCTAATACGGAAATCACGCCGCTCATTAAGGATGGTAACAAGAAATACCTGCCTGAATTCTATACCTTGGAGTTCGATTTCTTCGCCACTGGCAAGGAAGACACCAACACGGCCTACAATCTGTATCTGAATTCAGAGAACGACCGTCATAATAGTAGCATTTGGTTCAGTCAGGACAGAATGACCTGGTCCATCCAAAAGCCGAATAGTGATGATAATGTCCATGGAAACGCGTCTTTGGAGGACATCATGGAACTGAACGACTGGAATCATTTTGCCCTGTCGTTCAACAAGCGTGCCCTAAAGGTTTATATCAACGGCAAGCGCATCATTAATATCCCCAATGCCACGGCTATGGACTGGTTCTCTGTCGAAACAGAATTCTGGGAAGATCATGTGGACTACATCACTAATATCCGTCTGGCTAAGGGTGGGGTTGCACTCTATGAGCGCAATGAGCAGAGTATGACCGCCATTGAGAAAGCCATTGCCGAGACGGGTAAGTTCGTGACTAACAACATCCTCTTCGAGACAGGCAAGGCTACACTGAAGCCCGAGTCGATGGCTGAGATCCAGAAGGTTGCTGACTATATGAAGAAGAACCCCGGTGCACGCTTCGAGGTGCAGGGACATACCGACAACCAGGGCTCCGACGCCATCAACGACCCGCTCTCTCAGCAGCGTGCTGAGGCTGTCGTCAAGGCCCTCGAGGGCTTAGGCTGCGATCCATTCAACATGCGTGCCGTTGGTAAGGGCTCGCACGAACCCGTCGCCGACAATGCCACTGAAGCCGGCCGCGCCAAGAATCGCCGCGTTGAGTTTATTAAGAAATAAATGATCAATCCCCACCAGACATAGTGGGGATTTCTTTACTATAATGTTATTTCGCCCCGCAGGCTCTGCGTCATCAGTTGGCGCACGGTCTGCGGGTCTTCGTAGTGCGACTGTAGGAACATCAACTTCGTAACAGCACTCTCCACCGTCATGTCGCGGCCACTGATGACACCAGCTTCCTGGAGATGATACCCGCAGTCATAGCGGGACATCTCGACGGCTCCCTGCAGGCATTGGCTGATGTTCACGATAACCTTGCCGTTTTTAGTGCCCTCGCGGAGGGCGTTCAGTAACCATGGGCTCTGCGGGGCATTGCCTGAGCCGAAGGTGCGCATGACGATGGCCTTCAGGTTCGGTGTGTGGATGATGTGCCGGATGAGGTCTTCGCGGATGCCCGGGAAGAGAGAAAAGATAATCACGTTGTTGTCTAATCGGAAGTGTGGCGTCATCGGTTTCTGCCAGTCGGGCTGCAGGATGCGCTCACGGTGATAGGTAATGTTCACGCCGGCATCGACGAGGTGGGGGAAGTTGAACGACTCGAAGGCGTTGAACTCCTCGGCGCTCTGCTTCGTGGTGCGGTTGCCGCGCAGCAGGTGGCCGCCGAAATAGATGCCCACCTCTGGCACAAGGGCACAGCCCTCAGCATCCTTCGCGGCAGCAATCTCGACGGCGGTGATGAGGTTCTCCTTGCCATCCGTCCGCAATTGTCCGATGGGCAGCTGCGAGCCAGTGAAGACGACGGGCTTCGTCAGGTTCTCCAGCATGTAGGAGAGGGCAGAGGCGGTGTAGGCCATCGTGTCGGTGCCATGAAGCACCACGAAACCGTCGTACTTATCGTAGTGGTCCGCAATGCAATGCGAGATGTCCGTCCAGCGGGCGGGCGTCATATCGCTCGAATCGATGGGCGGCGAGAATTGGAAGGTGTCAATCTGTGTGTCGAACTGTGCGAGCTCCGGCACGTTCTGGAGCAGGTGCTCGAAGTCGAAAGGCTCCAGGGCGCCTGTCTTGGGGTTGCGGTTCATACCGATGGTGCCGCCCGTATAGATCAATAATACTTTGCTGCGCATGTGAAAGCAAACGTTTACGTGGTTATTTTGTGCAAAGATAGTACAATTTTGCGAGATTATCACTATCTTTGCAGAAAATTTGAACTTAAAAACTTATAAAACTCACAAACTTATGAAGAAATTCAATGATGATAACTTCGTTCTGGACACCCCGTTGGCCCAGGATCTGTATCACAACCATGCGGCCAAGATGCCCATCATCGACTATCATTGTCACCTCATTCCTGAGATGGTAGCTAACGACCACCGTTTCAAGTCCATTACTGAGCTCTGGTTGGGTGGCGACCACTATAAGTGGCGCGCCATGCGTACCAATGGGGTGGAGGAAAAGTACTGCACAGGCAAGGACACTAGCGACTGGGAGAAGTTCGAGAAGTGGGCAGAAACCGTGCCCTATACTTTCCGTAACCCTCTCTATCACTGGACTCATTTGGAGTTGAAAACCGCCTTTGGCATCGAGAAACAGCTCTCACCGAAGACCGCCCGCGAAATCTTCGACGAGTGCAATGAGAAGTTGCAGAAGCCTGAGTTCTCCGCCCGTGGTCTGATGAAGCACTACAATGTTGAATGCGTCTGCACCACCGACGATCCTGTCGATGACCTGCACAATCACATTGAGTATGCCAAGCACAAGGCAGCCGACGATCCCATCATGATTCCCGCCTGGCGTCCCGACAAGGCCATGAACATAGAGAAGCCCGAGTTTCCGAAATATGTTGAGCAGCTTGCACAGGTCAGCGGCGTAGAGATTGTGAAGTTTGCCGATATGGTTGATGCTCTTCAGAAGCGTCATGACTTCTTTGCCGACAACGGTTGCCGTCTCTCAGATCACGGCATCGAGGAGTTCTATGATGAGGATTACACCGACTCTCAAATCGAGACCATCTTCTCGAAGGCCTTGCGTGGTCAGCAGCTGTCAGCCTATGAGGTCCGCCAGTATAAAAATTGCTTCCTCAGTGTGATGGCTGAGATGGATGCAGATGCCGATTGGACGCAGCAGTTCCACTACGGAGCTATCCGCGACAATAATACCGCCATGTACAATCAGCTTGGCCCTGACACCGGTTTCGACTCCATCGGTGAGTTCAACACAGCCAAGGCGATGTCCAACTTCTTGAACCGCCTGAACATGAAGGGTAAGCTCACGCGTACCATTCTCTATACACTCAATCCCTGCGCCAATGAGGTCATCGCCACGATGCTCGGCAACTTCCAGGGTGGCGAGCCCGGCAAGATACAGTTTGGTTCCGGCTGGTGGTTCAACGACCAGATGGACGGCATGATCCGTCAGATGAACGCCCTCTCGGTGCTCGGCCTGCTCTCTCGTTTCGTGGGCATGCTGACCGACAGCCGTTCGTTCCTCTCATATCCGCGTCATGAGTACTTCCGCCGCATCCTCTGCAATCTCCTTGCCAACGATGTGGAGCGTGGTCTGCTGCCCGCCGACATGGAGATTCTGAGCCGCATGGTCGAGGATATCTCTTATAACAACGCCCGCCGCTACTTCAAGTTCTATTGATAGCTGTTGGCGATGTTATAAAAATACGTGTTAAATAGTTTTAAATAGTTTCCATTCCTGAAAATAAGTCGTATCTTTGCCTTGTTAAATTAATGGAATAGCTTATGAAAAAGATTTTATTGACAATCGTAATGGCGGTAGTAGCCTGTATGATTCTGCCGAACAAGGTGATGGCACAGGATGTTACTACTACTCAGGTTGATCCTGCCGTGCTGAAAGCCCAGAAGAAGGCTGAGAAGCAAGCCCGCAAGGCTCAGAAGGATCAGGAGAAGGCTATAAAGAAGGCTAAGAAGGCTGAGAAGGAAGCCAAGAAGCGCCAGAAGGCCATCGAGGATGCCGACGATGCTAGGAAGGATGCTGAGAAGGCCATGAAGAAGGCCCAGGAAGCATCTGACAAGGCTGCTCGTGAGGGAACTCCGGAGGCTCAAGAGAAGGCACGTAAGGCTCAGGAGAAGGCTCAGAAGGCCCAGTTGAAAGCCGAGAAGAAAGCCAAGAAAGTGAAGTAAAAAGAGAATCCCCTTCCGTGATAGAGAAGGGGATTCTTATTATTCGTATTGACGGAGGGCAGCGATGAGTTCGCTGTTCTCTGTTTTTGTGCCAATGGTGATGCGCAGGCAGTTCATACAGAGTTGCACCCGATGACGGTTGCGCACGATGATACCGCGATCCACCAGGTAATTGTAGATCTTCGTCGCGTCAGTCATCTTGGCGAGGAAGAAGTTCGCGTCAGTAGGATAGACCTTCTCACAGATGGGCAGCAGCTCAAAGGCGTCGATCATACGCGAACGCTCCTGAAGCAGGATCTTCACCCAACTGTCCACCTCAAACGGGTCTTTCAGGGCCTCGAGGGCCTGTTGCTGGGTGAGCTGGTTCACGTTATAGGGATACTTCACCTTGTTAAACAGTCCGATGATCTCCTTTGAGGCGAAGGCCATACCGAGGCGGATGGCCGCACAGCCCCACGCCTTCGACATCGTGTTGAGCACGATGAGGTTTGGATACTTTGACAGTTCTGTCCGGAGGGTGGGCTGACTGGCGAAGTCGCTGTAGGCCTCGTCAACGATGACGATGCCTTCGAACTGCTCAATCACCTTGATGATCTCGTCGCGCTTCAGGCAGTTGCCAGTGGGGTTGTTGGGTGAGCAGAGCCAGATGATCTTCGTATGCGCGTCGGTAGCAGACAGCAGACGGTCGGCTGTAAACTGGAATTGTTCGTCCAGTAACACGGGTCGGTATTCTACATCGTTGATATCGGCACAGACCTTATACATACCGTAGGTGGGTTCGATAGCCACCACATTGTCCTTACCAGGATTGCAGAAGCAGCGGTAGGGTAGGTCGATGGCCTCGTCGCTGCCGTTGCCGAGGAAGATGTTTTCACTTGGCACGCCCTTCACCTTCGACAGAGCAGCCTTCAGTTCCAACTGCAGGGGATCCGGATAGCGGTTGAAGGGTTGGTTATACGGGTTCTCGTTCGCATCGAGGAACACCCGTGCTTCCCGGCCTGCGTACTCATTCCTCGCCGAAGAATAAGGTGCCAGGTCCCAGATATTCTTCCTACAAAGTTGCTCTAAGGTAATCATCTATAAACTGTAAACTCTAAACTATAAACTCTTCAATCTTACCGTCATAGCGTTCTTGTGCGCCTCCAGCTGTTCGGCCTCTGCCATCAGTTCTACGGCGTGGCCGATGCTCTGGATTCCTTCTGCCGTCAGATGCTGGAAGGTGACCTTACGGCAGTAGCTGTCGAGGTTCACGCCGTTATAGGCGGTGGCATAGCCGTGAGTGGGCAGCGTGTGGTTCGTGCCGCTGGCATAGTCGCCCGCACTCTCACAGGCATATTCTCCGAGGAACACGCTGCCGGCGTTGACCACCTGCATGGCGAGCTTCTCGTAGTCGGATGTCTGGATGATCAGGTGCTCCGGCGCATAGGCGTTAGAGAGGTCGATGGCCTCCTGATTGTCCTTCACGAGCACCAACGTACTGTTCTCCAGGGCTTTCGTGGCAATCTCCTTTCGCGGCAGGAGGTTCAGCTGACGGTTCACCTCAGCCTGTACGTCGAGGATCAGCTGTTCCGAGGTGGTGATGAGCAGCACTTGTGAGTCGATGCCGTGTTCTGCCTGCGATAGCAGGTCGGCTGCGACAAACTCCACATTAGCCTTTTTGTCGGCAATCACGCAGATCTCCGAAGGTCCTGCGGGCATGTCGATGGCCACGTCGTGGAGGCTCACCTGTTGTTTGGCGGCCATCACGTACTGGTTGCCGGGGCCGAAGATCTTATACACCTTGGGCACAGACTCCGTACCATAGGCCATGGCGCCGATAGCCTGAACGCCACCGATCTTGAAAATCTTATTCACGCCGGCGATGCGGGCAGCCACAAGGATGGCGGGATTCACCTTTCCACGACGGTCAGGCGGTGTGCAGAGTACAATCTCACTACAACCGGCAATCTTCGCCGGTGTGGCGAGCATCAGCACGGTAGAGAAGAGTGGGGCAGTACCGCCGGGGATGTAGAGACCCACCTTCTCGATGGCGATGCTCTTCTGCCAGCAGGTGACGCCCGGCTGTGTCTCCACCTTCTTACTATTGAACTGCTGAGCCTCATGGAAGGCATGGATGTTATAATGGGCCAGCTGGATGGCGGCCTTCAGTTCAGCACCCACCAGCCGCTCAGCCTCTTCCATCTCCTGTTTTGTCACGGCGAGTGTCGGCAGGTCCACATGGTCGAACTTCAGTTCGTAGCCTTTCACGGCATCGTCGCCGCGCTTCCTTATATCAGCCAGCACGGAGGCCACCGTCTCATTCAGCTGCGACACGTCCAGATGGGGTCTCTCCACGATCTTCGCCCAATCATTTCTCTTCGGATATCTGATGATATTCATATCTCCTGTCTCCTGACTCCTCTCTCCTATAATATCATTTTCTCAATCGGTGTGACGAGGATGCCCTGGGCACCCATCTCCTTCAGCTTGCCGATAATATCCCAGAACTGCTTCTGGTCGAGTACCGTGTGAACGGAGCACCACGCTTCGTCGGCCAGCGGGATGATGGTCGGACTCTTCAAGCCCGGCAACACGTCGATAATCTCCTGCAGACGGGCCTTCGGGGCGTTCATGCGTACATATTTCTTATCCTCGGCATCCTTCACGGCCTTGAAACGGAAGAGCATCTGCTCCAGTATCTGGCGCTTCTCCTCGGAAAGGTTCTTGTTGCCGATGAGCAGGGCCTCGCTCTGCATCACCACCTCCACCTCGCGGAGGTTGTTGCTCACGAGTGTCGAACCAGAAGAGACGATGTCGAAGATACCGTCGGCCAGACCGATGCCCGGGCTGATCTCCACCGAACCCGTGATCACGTGGATCTCGGCCTTGATGCCGTGCTTATCGAGGAACTGCTTCAGGATGGCGGGATAGCTCGTGGCAATCTTCTTGCCCTGGAACCACTCCACACCCTGATAGTCTATCTCCTTGGGGATGGCCAGCGACAGGCGGCACTTCGAGAAGCCGAGCCTTGACACGATGTCGACATCCTCGCCGCGCTCCACGAACTCGTTCTCACCCACCACGCCGATGTCAGCCACACCTGAGGCCACACTCTGCGGAATATCATCATCGCGGAGGTAGAGCACCTCCAGCGGGAAGTTTGACGACTGTACCAGCAGCGTCCTTTTCGAGGCGCTCACCTTGATATCGGCCTCCGACAACAGGTTCATCGTGTCGTCGAACAGCCGTCCTTTTGATTGTACTGCAATACGTAACATAACTGTTAAAGTCTATAATTCGGCTGCAAAGGTACACTTTTTTCCCGAATTGTCGCCATAATATCCATAAAATATTGCAAATTTCCCCCTTTGTGATTCATTATCCGGGTCACTTCTTCATCCTATGGAACGACAGGCCCATGGCCGAGAAAGCAGCCGTTATCAGCAGGTTAGTGCTTTTGGTCAGTTCTGTGAAGTCCATCATCGCAGCGATACCAGTAACCAATACGGAGAGTGCGATGGCAACGACAGCCAAGATGATCAGCAGTCTGCGCGAGACGTTGATTTTTCCTTTTTGATGAAATGAGCCTAACAGAAGTACGGCAATGGCGATGAATGTCGCCAGAATATTGACAACCTGCAGCAGACCCAGCCAACCTGTACTGTTTGCGATCGTCATGACCAATAAAAACAACATAAAACAGGCCGAAAGACCATAAAAGACTATAACCCATTTCTTGTCAGACACACGAGGCTTGCCCGTGACGGAGTCGAGCACCTGGCCTTTGTATTTGTACGTCGTCTCCTTCTTGCGGCGGACGGTAAGAATTGCCATAAGAGCGAGGAATAGGATCATGAATATCATAAACTCAAACCCCTCCTTGCCTGCGAATATCTGCAAGAAAAACGCCATCAGAAAAACGACTGTCACGATACCACCCCACTTGATATCTCTGGTGTAACGCGACTCTTTCTCTACGAGGGTCTTCAGATCGTAGCCACCATAATCCTCCTTCTTCGTTCGCCTTAAGACGACGAATCTGTAAACCAGCGAAGCCACCCAATACACGCCCAACAATACAATACCCAGGATCGTCAGGTCATTATTAGCCCAGGCCCACCATGCCAATATGGGCACAAAGATCACATTAGCCCAGATCAATCCCTCCTTGGCGTCCTGACGCATATCGGCAAATTTGCGACACATGGCCTCACGGAGTTGTTCGTCTGACACTATCTTCTGTTCGTCCAACCTTAAATCCATCAGGTTGTAGGCGGCTTTAAGTTCATCCAGCTCATGGAGCTCATTCATATTCTCTGACATAGCTTTTACGGTTTTAATTGTTGTTTGACATTGATTTGAGTTGTTCCTTGATACGGAACAGTCTACTTGTGACAGCGGCGGTAGAGAGACCCACTATCGCGGCAATCTCGTCGTACCTCATGCTCTCCAGCCAAAGAAGAATGATAGCACGGTCGAACAGCTCAAGGCGGTTGATACGCTCATATAGCATCTTAATCTGCCGACCACCTTCATCGGAATCACTAACCACATCCTTGTCGATTACCAACGGAACGGTTGGTACATTCCGTTTCTTGCCTCGTTCGATGTTACAGCAGGTGTTCAGGCTGACGCGCCAGATCCACGTTTTGGGATTGCTTTCACCACGAAACTTGGCATAGCCTTTCCAGAGGTTGACCAACACTTCCTGGAAAAGGTCATCAACATCGGTTGGATTGTCTGAGAAAAAGTAACATACCGTATATATTGTCTTACGGTATTCTCTGACCAGTTTTGTGAATTCTAATTCTAATTCATTCATCTTTTGGGGAGTTTATTCAAACAATTAGTACCCAAAGTTGCAGAGTCCTTTCTTAAAAAGATGTTAAATATTCGATTATATATTTAGTTTTCGGCCACAAAGTTATCTATTTATTTCCAAACAACCAAAGAAAATCACAAATTGTCATACGCTCTGCTATAAGTTCGGCATGTAATACCAGAATGGAGAGGAATTCAGAACACATCGTTCTTCGACTAACGAAGCGGCAGAGCCGAGCACCTGACCCCGCGTGTTCGCTGCGCCCGAACTTCCGCCCGATGAAGGTAGACGAACATTTCAGCATCGAGCGCTTTGCCGTCGGCGTAGCCAACGAACTGATGCTGGCCCTCGAATGCCTGATAGAGAAGTGAATAGTGAAAAGGTGGCCATCTGTCACAAAAGGCTATTATTACGGTTTGCAGTTTACGGTTTACAGAAGAAGGGGGAGGCACTTGAGTGTAAGTGCGCTCCTTAAGAACGAGAAATCTGCTTTCTCTACGCCGTCGCCGTAAAAACGAAAATAAAACTCAAATAAATTTGGTTTTTAGCGCGGTTATTCGTATCTTTGTACGCGAAATACTAAAAACTTATGAGTATGGAGAAATTTCAATTGATGGCGCTGCCGTATGCGCCGGAGGCGTTGGAGCCAGTGATTAGTAAGGAGACCATAGGTTTCCATCACGGAAAGCATCTGGCCGGGTATGTGAATAATCTGAATGGACTGTTGGAGGGTAGTCCTTTGGCCGGATTGCCATTGGAGGAGATTGTGCTGAAGGCTGAGGGTGGTATCTTGAACAATGCCGGACAGATACTGAACCACAATCTGTACTTCGGGCAATTCTGTGCGCCCAAAGCCGAAAATCGTCCTATAGGCAAACTCGCTGAGGCTATCGATAAGCAGTTCGGATCGTTCGAAGCCTTCAAGGACGAGTTCCAAAAGAAGGGTGCCACGCTGTTTGGCTCAGGTTGGGTATGGCTATCGGCTGATGCTGACGGTAAGCTCGTCATCACACAGGAACCGAATGCCGCCAACCCCCTGCAGAAGGGGTTGACGCCACTGTTGACTTTCGATGTATGGGAGCACGCCTACTATCTGGACTATCAGAACCGTCGTCCTGACCACCTTGCTGCCCTTTGGCAGATCATCGACTGGGAGGTGATAGAGAAGCGCTATATGCAGTAATTATATCTGCGACATTATATGACTACGGCTGTGCCACTGGTGGCTACCATGAGCATAGAGCCATTGCCGCCGATGGTCTCGTAGTCGATGTCAATGCCTACTATCGCATTGGCTCCTAGGGCCTGTGCGCGCTGCATCATCTCCTGTATGGAGGTGTCCTTGGCTTCGATAAGCACTTTCTCATAACTGCCAGAGCGTCCGCCAACGATATCCCGGATGCCTGCTAAGAAGTCCTTGAATACGTTTGCTCCGATAATTGTTTCACCTGTCACCACTCCCTTGTACTCGCGGATGGGATGACCTTCAATCTGTGGGGTTGTTGTAAGTATCATAATCGTAATCTTTTATAGGTTTACATCTAATAGACGTATTTAAGTGGAAAATATTACACCTTATCTGATAAAAATTAATAGTATATTGGTGGATTATGGAAAAATATATGTAATTTTGCAGACGTGTACAGTTAAGAAAGATCATGAGATATAACGCAGATTATAAGCAGGAGGGTGACTACACCCATTATACCGTTGAAGAACCGATGCCGCTGCTGGAGTGGCTGCTGAAGAACGTGAAGCAGACGCGCACTAAGATCAAGGCGACGTTGCAGGGTAGGGGCGTCAAGGTGAACGGCAAGACCGTATCGCAGTTTGACTTCCCACTGGAGCGGGGTATGAAGGTGTCTGTCAGCAATACCAAGCGCAACCAGAAGGGCTTCAAAAGCCGGTATGTGAAGATCGTGTATGAGGATAAGTGGCTCATCGTGATTGAGAAGATGCCGGGCATACTCTCGATGGCGGCAGGACACTCCAGCCTGAATGTGAAATCTGTGCTCGACGATTATTTCAAGAAGTCGGGACAGAAATGCCGCGCACATGTGGTGCACCGACTGGACCGCGACACTAGCGGACTGATGGTCTATGCCAAGGATATGGACACGGAACAGACGCTGGAGAAGAATTGGCACCAGATCGTGTACGACCGCAGATATGTGGCCGTGTGCTCGGGTGAGATTGTAGAGAACGAGGGGACGATAGCCAACTGGCTGAAGGACAACAAGGCCTACGTGACCTACTCGTCGCCTGTGGACAACGGCGGTAAGTATGCTGTGACCCACTGGTATGTGATGGACCGCACGACGGAGCACTCGCTGGTGGAGTTCAAGCTGGAGACGGGACGGAAGAACCAGATTCGTGTGCACTCGGCCGACATGGGGCATCCTGTCTGCGGTGACCCGAAATACGGCAATGGCGACGACCCGCTGCACCGTCTGTGTCTGCATGCCTGGCTGCTGTGTTTCCATCATCCGGTGACGGGAGAGCCGATGGAGTTTGAGACGGCGGTGCCGGTAGAGTTTAGGAGAATGTTTAAGTAAGTTTACGGTTTACAGTTTATAGTTTACGATATTGGAGAATATAGGTTATTATGCGGCGATGCTGGCGGCGATTATTATCGCATTCCTGATCATTAAGCGCGTGGTGTCGTGTATGGTCAGGACGGTAGTGACGCTGGTGCTCATCGCTATCCTCGCGTACATATATTATTATTATCTCAGGTAGGGGATTCCTCGGAGAATATTCGGTCGAACTGCTTGCGGAGCTCTTGTGGCTGGGCTATAAGGTTGCGCAGGTCGTTGAGTCGCCGGGCATTGGGCGAGTTGGGAATCCAGAGGCGTATGTAGCCGTCTTTCGAGTATTTGTTCTGCATGTGTTCCATGAAGCGTTTCCAGTGGCCTTCATGGTCGAGTTGCGGGTAGTTGGCTAAGCCGTACTGGATGGTGCGACGGATGACGGTGTCGGTCTCAATGTCGCGGTCGGCCTCAGCAACAATCTTACCGTAGATGCTGCGGGGTGCGTGGGAGGCGGAGGCTCGGTGGTCTTCGACGGCCTCTCGCATGATTTTGATCTGTTCGGGTGTGAACCACTTGCGCAGACGGGCGTCGGCAGCGAGGATCTTACCTCCGGTGACGTGGTGGATGGCACGGGGACCGCTCATGCCGAGGTCGTGGTAGGCGGCGATGACATAGGCCATGTTGATGTCGGCACCAGTGACTTTCACCAGTTCCAGTGAATGGCGGATGACGCGGGTGACGTGCTCCATGTTGTGGGCTGCGTCGAAGGCGGCGTATTGGGGGAGAATCTTCGTCTCAATGAACTCCACTAAATCAAGGCTTGGTGCGTTTTGGATCATACGTTGTTGGTTTTATCGATGCAAAGATAGTAAATTAACCGCAGATTACACAGATTATACAAAATTTTTTTTTATTTTATTTGCAAAATCTGTGGTTGATAATAGATTTTTTTTGTACTTTTGCAAGTGATAACCTAAAAAAACAGATGATGGAAGAGGCAAGAATCAAGACTAATTCTGTGAAGGCGTGGCTGCTGGCGGCTCGCCCGAAGACGCTGTCGGGTGCTGCTGTGCCGGTGATGATCGGTGTGGCGTTGGCGTATTCCGACGCATGCTTATACGAGGGTGACGTGTTCAACTGGACGGCAGCGGTGCTCTGCCTGCTGTTCTCGTTCACCATGCAGATAGATGCGAACTTCATCAACGACTTCTTTGACTTCTTGAACGGTTTCGACGATACGGAGACGCGATTAGGGCCGAGAAGGGCCTGTGCACAGGGATGGGTGACGCTCGACGCCATGAAGAAGGCCATAGCCCTGACCACCTGCCTGGCAAGTGTCATCGGACTGCCGCTGGCCTGGTATGGCGGTATGGAGATGATCCTCGTCGGGGCGCTTTGCGTGGTGTTCGCGTTCCTTTATACTACTTTTTTCTCGTATGAGGGTCTCGGCGACCTGCTGGTGCTGGTGTTCTTCGGCCTCGTGCCCGTGTGCTGCACGTATTATGTTCAGCTGCATACCATTACATGGGAGGTGTTTCTGGCATCACTGGCCTGTGGTATGGTGATTGACGCGCTGTTGATCGTGAACAACTTCCGCGACCGCGACAACGACCGCCTGGCGGGTAAGAAGACGCTAATCGTGCGCATGGGGCCGGAGGCAGGACTGCAGCTGTATCTGGGTGTCGGCGTGGGGGCTGTGATCCTTGGTGGCACGTTCTGGATGAACGGTCATTTGCTGGCAACGGTGTTCCAGATGCTCTATTTTGTGCTGCATCTGTTCACGTGGTTGCGCATCAAGCGTATTTGGCAGGGAAAGGCGTTGAACCTCTGTCTGGGCGAGACAGCAAGAAATATCTTCATCTATGGGCTGTGCATCAGCCTGGGGATATTACTTTAATTGTAGAAGTTCCAGGAGACTCCGAAGTGGATGACGGAGTTGTTAGTGGGGTAGTGGGGCGTGAGGAACTGCATGTGGGTGCCTGAGCCGGCATTGATATGACTCATCATCACGAAGAAGCGCACACCCTTCAGCACCATGTTTGCATAGACATCAACGAACGGATAGCCGCCCAGTTCTATACGACTGTCGGCATTCTGCTGTATGGCAAACTGGTTGATGGCCGGACAGAAATCGGGAGCATAGTATTTGCTGAACCAGATGGCATCGGCTCCGAGTTCCACACCGAGCACCTTGGCAATCTTGAATTTCAAGAATAGATTTGAGAAGATGTTCCACGTAGGTAGTGGCAGCACTTCCTGGTTGCTGCTGTTCTGATAGGTGACGACGTTCTCCCAGTTCAGTGGACCCAAACGGAAGTTCTGGTGCAGCTGGGCAGTGAGGATGCTGATGTTGCTGCTGTTCTGCCGGAAGGATGCCGTCATGTTCGTGCGGCCACTATTGGAGAAGTCGTAGCTCATGTCCCAATAGCCATAGTTCTGTATTTCGTCAACGGCTACGCGAAGCAGCGTGTTAGTCTTGGAATAGGAAAAGTCGCCCTCAAGGTGTGTACGCGTCTCCTTCTTCGTGTCGAGGTCCCACCATAGGTGCTTGGAGTGATAGCTGGACTGGAAATAGGCACAGACGAATCTGTGGAAATAGGCTGTTGCCGCCAACTGCACGGTGTCGCCGAAGAGCGGGAAGTTGAGGTCGGTACTGAAGTCGAGGAACAGCTGTCCGGCGTTAGGACCAGCGATATATGTCTCCAGTCCTGCATCGAAGTGCAGCGTTCGCCCTTGTGTCTTACTAATCTTGGCTCCCACGCTGATATCATGTTCCGACTCTTTCCGCTCGTATAAGGTTCCTGTGTCGAGAGAGTCAGGTTGGGTGTAGGTACAGTAGTTGGATGAGATGAATGCCTTCAATCCAGCTTTCATGTATTTATTGAAACCTTCGAGCAGACCGATAGCGAAGGTGTTCTTGAGTTGCATGTGCCTGTTTTGGTCGTAGATGGAGTCATTGCCGTACTCCAAACCCTGTTTGTAGTATGTATTCTTATAGTAGCCGCTGGGGGTGTAATATGACTGGTAGGTCCGGCGGTAGTTGTTCCATTCGAGGGTGTGAATGAAACTGGTGACAGGCACGAATTCGTCTTTCATTGTGGCATCGATGGAGTCTTGTATGGCCTGTATGCGGTTAAGACTGTCGATGGCCGCCTGTCCGTCTACTTTTATACGTGTTGTGTCAACGGCCATTGCCAGCGAATCCTTAAAGGCTTTTGGCTCAGCTCCCATGATCTTCGCCCCATCGGGACGTCCCATAGGAGCAGACTCAGGCCGGACGCTTGGTTTCCGGTCATCCAGACTCCCTTCCTCTGATTTCTGTTCCTTCTCTTTCTTCGACTCCTGTGCGAACTTGCGGGCTTTGATCTCCTCTTCGGTCATTGGTACCTTATGGTAGAAACCGATGTTATACCGATGGGTGAAGAACAGGTGTTGGTGGTCGTTGCGGTTCCAGTTGCTGGAGAGCACGGTGGGGATCTCGTTCTCGGAGAAACTCTGTGAGAAGGACTCGGGATGAGTGATGTAGTTATCATCGACGATACCACCGTTCTCGTTGACCTTCTGGTGACTGTTCGTGAAAAGGAAGTGCATGCTGTATTTGTCGCCGTTGTACGAGGAGAACAGCGAGGCGTTGAAATGCGACTGGTTCTGGTTTTGGAAATAGCCTCTGGAGTAGGCGTATTTAAGGTTAAAGCCGAAATTCAGTCGTTTGCCGGCATTCACTGCGAACTTCGCATCGATATGATCCTCACCGCTGGTCTTGTCTCCGCAGTTATCGTAGAGGATATTGGTAAATGGCGAGAGCGTGTTCATGAAGAGAAACTCGTCAGGCTGTGTCTCGACAAAGCTGTAGGGTTGTGTGAAGGTGAAGTAGTCTGGTTCGGGACGGTTGATGAAGATACGGCTCTGACGGGCCGTGTAGTTGCTGCCTGTGTGGTTGTACTCACCGTACATGCCGCTGTTAAAAGTAGTGTTCATGAACAGGTGGGGAACGGTGTCGGGCTCTGTGGGAATGATGTCGCCGAAGGTGCGGTCTACGGTCCAGGAACGGATGCCCTTGGGAATTTCCTTGTTGCGGGTGGTGTCGTTGTTGTGCTTATTAAAGTTATTGTTGTCGCTGCGCTGGGAGATGTTTCCCATCTCGTCAATCTGGTTGTAAGTGTCTTGGGCGAGAGAAGGGAGAGATGAGAAAAGAAATGTGAGAAGTAGTGGGAGAATCCTCCATCGCATGATTCTCTTATACCTTATGATCCAGATATAGTCACTCATCACTTTTCTCTTTTCAACTCTATTTCATCATCCGTAATGACGATTCGGCAATCTTGAAGCACATCGCAATCAGGATAATGTATGTGCCCACCATCCGGTCCTTCGTCAGATACCAGATGACCCCTATGACGGCTCCGATCATGAAGATGATGTTCAGCACGTTGCGAATTTTGTCCTTATTCGTCATTTTTCGTTCAGCAGGCTGTTGAATTTGTTGAAGATGAAGTCTTTACGGTCGATGGTCTTACGGCGGAACTTCGCTGAAATCGGATAGAGCTTGGTGTGCTTCTTGTTCACGGCATACTTGTCGGTGATCCACTCTTCAGCCTTATAATGGCCGCCTCCGCGCTCGATGTCGTAGTCGTAGCTGATGCGCATCATGCTAACGTCGGCCTTGCCGTCGGCAATAGTAATATAGATCTGGTAGTTGAACTGTGTACGGTCAAGGGACAGGGCACCACTCTTAAACACCAGCCACTCATGGAAAGCAGCTGCCAGTTCATGATTCTCACGATTCTGCAGGGCCACCTGGCTGTTGGCTATCTGATTGGGTTCGGATACCATTTTCGTCAGTTGCTTGAGCAGGATATCGTAGATCTGGTCGGCAGTTTTCCCCTCTGCGGTGATGGTCGTATGGAAGACCACCTTCCCGTCAACCTCAGGCACAGCGTCAGGCAACAGATACTTGGCGTCGGGATTATCCTTTGGCTGTTCTTCCACTTCTATTCGCTCCCATGTGTTGTCCTGAGCCGTTGCAAATAAGGGCATCAGCGTCAAGATAGCTATAAGAAATCTTTTCATATTACCTAATTTATTAAAAACCGATGCAAAAGTACAAAGAAAAAACAATATATGGGCACTGATTACACGGATTAACACGTATTTTGTTATTTTTCACTATTTCAGTTCCAGTTCTTTCTCCAGTCGGAAGATCTCGTCGCGATATTGTGCTGCCTGCAGGAAGTCCAAATTCTTGGCGGCCTCCTTCATCAGTCGTCTGGTGTCGGCAATGCACTTTTCCAGCTGTGGTCTGGTCATACGGGCTACGATGGGATCGGCAGCTGACATAACGCCGCTATCGGCTGCGATTCCGAATTCTCTGCGTAGTTCTTTGACATCGGCACGGTTTTCCTTCTGCAGCACAGGCTGGCTGATGTTCTTGATTATCTGCTTGGGAGTGATGCCGTGGGCCTCATTATAGCGTATCTGTTTCTCACGGCGACGTAGGGTCTCGTCGATAGTAAGTTGCATTGAGGCGGTGATATTGTCGGCATACATGATGACCTTACCGTTCACATTACGTGCTGCACGGCCTGCCGTCTGTGTCAGACTGCGATGACTGCGAAGAAATCCCTCCTTGTCGGCATCGAGGATGGCCACCAGAGATACCTCAGGCAGGTCAAGCCCCTCGCGCAGGAGGTTAACGCCCACCAGCACGTCGTAGTTGCCGAGCCGCAGGTCGTTTAGGATTTTTACACGCTCGAGAGTCTTCACCTCGCTATGGATGTAGTTGGTCTTTACGCCGTGTTTCAGCAGGTAGTCGGCCATTTCCTCGGCCATACGCTTGGTCAGTGTGGTGACGAGTACTCTTTCTCCTCGTTTGCTACGTGTATGGATCTCGTCCATAAGGTCGTCAATCTGGTTCTCGCTGGGTCGTACCTCAATCTCCGGGTCGAGCAGTCCCGTAGGGCGTATCACCTGTTCCACCACCACTCCTTCGGCTTCAGCCAGCTCGTAGTCGGCAGGGGTGGCGCTGACATAGATGACCTGATTCACCTCCTTCTGGAATTCTTCAAAGCGCAGCGGACGGTTGTCGAAGGCTGCAGGCAGACGGAAACCGTACTCTACAAGGTTCTGTTTTCGACTACGGTCACCGCCGTACATGCCGTTTATCTGTGGAACGGAGACATGACTTTCGTCGATAAAGAGAAGATAGTCGTCGGGAAAGAAGTCGAGCAGACAATAAGGTCTCTCACCGGCCTTACGACCGTCGAAGTAACGGCTGTAGTTCTCTATGCCCGAGCAGTGACCCAGTTCCTTGATCATCTCCATGTCGTACTCCACACGTTCCTTTATACGTTGTGCTTTTATCGTGTCGCCTTGTTCCTCAAAGAAAGCAATCTGCTTCACGAGATCGTCTTGGATGTCGTGAATGGCTATAGCGGTTTGCTCTTGTGAGGTCATGAAGAGGTTTGCGGGATAGAGTTTGTAGTCCTTAAAGCTGGCCATACGGTCGAAAGTCACGCCATCAACCTCCTCAATGGCATCGATCTCATCGTCCCAGAAGGTGATGCGCAGAACGGTCTCGGAGTAGGCGAGGGCAATGTCGACGGTGTCGCCCTTCACTCGGAAGTTCCCGCGCTGAAGATCCATGTCATTCCTGACGTAAAGCAGTTGTACTAATTTCCTTAACAGAGCGTTCCTCGATAACTTCTGACCTGTTTGTAATTCTATGACGTTCTCCTGTAGAGCCACAGGACTTCCCATACCGTAGATACATGAAACTGATGATACAACGATTACGTCATTTCTTCCTGATAGTAAGTTAGATACGGCAGATAGTCTCAGACGGTCTATATCATCATTAATGGCCAAGTCCTTTTCGATATACGTGTCGGTAGTAGGCAGATATGCCTCTGGTTGATAATAGTCATAATAGCTTACATAGTACTCCACAGCGTTCTGGGGGAAGAACTCCTTCATCTCCGTGTACAACTGATGTGCAAGTGTCTTGTTATGACTTAGGATAAGGGTAGGGCGGTTCCAGTTTGCGATGACGTTGGCCATCGTGAAGGTCTTGCCGGAACCCGTCACACCCAGTAGCACTTGTGACTTGTCTCCTCGCTCCAGTCCCTCCGTCAGTTGGCGGATGGCTTCGGGCTGGTCACCTGTCGGCTTATAGTCTGATGTAAGTATGAATTTTCCCATAGAGAGTGCAAAGATACGAAAAAATACCACATAATATACCGATTTTATTGAAATTATTGATAAAGAAATAAAAAAAACAGCGATAGTTGTATCTTCTGTGGCTTTTTTTGTGTAACTTTGCACCCCGATATGAAGAAATCAGTCATAATAATGTTTTTCGCGGCCCTGCTATTTAGCAGTTGTGCATCAGAATTCAACCGCATATACAAATATGGCGACGCAGAAGCCAAGTATGAGTATGCCAAGGAGGCTTTTGCACGCGGCAAGTTCGAACAGGCATCTACGCTGCTGCAGGAATTGGTGACGATGAAGAAAGGCAGTGACGAAGCGCAGGAGTGTCTTTACATGCTGGCTATGTCGGAGTACTGCAACCTTGACTATGAGTCAGCCTCGGAGACATTTAAGAAATATACCACGAGTTATCCCCGTGGATATTATGTAGAGCCGGCATATTTCTATGTAGGACAGTCGCTGTATGAGAGTTCTCCTGAACCTCGTCTCGATCAGTCGCCTACGAATGGTGCGATCACTGCATATCAGCAGTTCATGGATCTTTTCCCCGATTCACATTTGCGGGCCAAGGCTCAGGAGCGTCTGTATGAACTGACTGAGAAACTGATCATGAAGGAGTTCCTCTCCGCGCAGCTGTATTATAACCTTGGCGGCTATTTCGGAAATATCAATTCCAACGACGAGAGTAACTATACGGCGAGCATTATCACCGCGCAGAATACTCTGAAGAATTTTCCCTATTGTAGTCTGCGTGAGGACTTTATGCTGCTGATTATGAAGAGCAAGTTCCAGCTCGCTGAGAACAGTTCGGAAGAGAAAAGAATTGAGCGATATCGTGATGCTGAGGACGAATGCTACGGATTCATCAATGAGTTTCCTGACTCCAAGAACGTAACGATTGCGGAAAAATACATTGCTAAATGCAAGAAGGTAATAAAGGATTGAAGATTATTAATAGTAGAAATATCGAATATTGAAAGAATTATGGACTACAAGAAATCAAAAGCACCAGTAAACACAGTATCTCGCAACATCATGGATCTCTGTCGTGAAACAGGCAATATTTATGAGAGTGTTGCAATCATATCCAAACGTGCTAATCAGATCAGTCTCCAGATCAAGGAGGACCTGAGCAAGAAACTGGCAGAGTTCGCTTCTTATAACGACTCGTTGGAGGAGGTTTTTGAGAACCGCGAGCAGATTGAGATTTCACGTTACTACGAGAAACTGCCGAAGCCCTCACTTCTCGCTACTCAGGAGTTTATCGAGAATAAGGTCTACTGGCGTGATCCGTCGCGTGAGAACGCTAATCAGGACAACTAGTACCTCGTTATCATGTGGCAGCGAAAGCAAACTCTATTTCTTGTGGCGGCCATCGTGATGACCGTCATTTGTCTTTGTATGCAGATTGGCTCCTTCAAGGCTGCAGGGCTTCAGGTGGGACGGGTGTATAACCTGTGGTTTACAGACCCCCTGGGACATCGTCATTTCGACACATGGCCACTATTGGCCATATTGCTGCCTACTGCCGCTTTAGGAACTTATACTATCTTCATTTTTCACAATCGGAAGGTGCAGGCTCTGTTCTGTGCTCTCAATGCGTTGCTGATCACAGGATGGTATGTCTGTTTCTTTGTGGTAGCAAAGACCATAGGAGACAAAACGTGGGGGACGGTTGACTTCAAACCGTTGTGGCCAGCTGTTCTGCCGGCCATAGCATTGATCTTTTACCTGATGGCCAGACATGCCATAAAGGCCGACGAGAAACTCGTGCGGTCGATGGACAGGATCAGGTAGTTGACGTTTTACAGTTTACAGAGAGAAGACCAGACAAGCCCAGTCTTGGTCTTCTCTCTGTTTTTGCAGGGTTAGACCGAGTGTCTCAGCCTTGCTGATGAGCATTGTCGTGTCAGATGTGTAGAAACCACTTAGGATGAGCAAGGCCCTATCCGACATCTTCTCACGGAAAGCGGGGAGATCGGAGAGAAGGATGTTGCGGTTGATGTTTGCCAGAACGAGGTCGAATGTCCCGTCTACCTTATTTAATATGGATGCATCACCGAGAAGTGACTGAAAATGGTCGTCTACTTGGTTGATGACAGCATTGTGGCGGGCATTGTCGACAGACCATTCGTCGATGTCGTAGCCTATTGCCTCTGCAGCTCCGAGTTTTAGTGCACAAATGGAAAGAATGCCTGTCCCGGTTCCACAGTCGAGGACACGGGCTCCTGCCAGTTTTTGGTCTTTCAGTTCAAGCAATGTTGAGCAGATCATGCGTGTTGTCTCGTGAGTACCTGTTCCAAAAGCCTGATGGGCATCAATCTCTATGGAAGTGAGATAGGAGTCATCAGGCAAGTGGCGTCCGTCGTGGATGACTAAGGATGGTGGTATGACAATCGGCTCAAAACCCTCCTGTTCCCATTGCTCGTTCCAGTCGCGGTCTTCGGCTTCGTGAATATCGTAGGTGATGTCTACACATTCAATAGGGAAATCAGCGATGCCAAAGTCGAGAAGCATAGGGTTGAAAAGCTGTTGCTGAACATAGCCCTTAAGGCCTGTAGGCGTTACCTCGAATGACTCGAATCCTGCTTCTCCTGCTATGTCTGCAAGGAGATCGATAGCATCGGGAGAATAGGGGGAAATAGTAAAATCTGCCTCGAAATATTTCATTTGGATGTTAATTTTGAGGCAAAATTACAAAAAATAGGGAAAATCCTATCATAAGTTAGGGTTTTTCCGTATATTTGCATTCAAATTCGCTGTATTTTTGCAGCGTGAATCATTAAATATCTGGAAATATGAAGAAACTGTTACTGATTTCATTGTTCGCCGGAGTGCTGCCATTGTCTATGACGGCACAGGATGATGACCTCTATTTCGTTCCAAAGAAAAAGAGTGTGGAGATGGTGACGGACCATTACGGTATGCCTAAGGGTGTGTATTACTCAGGCAGCAACCGCAGTATAGACGAATATAATCGCCGTACGATCAGTCACTATGAACTTATCGGTGCTGACTCTATAATGAACGACACCATTAGCTTCATCGCTGAGAAGGGCGTGTATCCTGACTCTATTGCTTCGGAGGATTTTACATATACGAAGAAGCTGAGTCGTTTTGATGACTACGACATGACTGACAATGCGGCCTTCTGGGCTGGTTATGAGGCAGGACGTTACGACTGGGGATGGCATTCACCTTGGTATTACAGCCGTTTCGGATGGTATGACTACTGGTATGATCCTTGGTATTATAGCTGGTATGATCCGTACTATTATGGTTGGTATGGTGGCTGGTACCGTGGCTGGTATGGCAGTTGGTATAGTCCTTGGTATTATAGCTGGTATGGTCATCCCTGGTACTATAGTTCATACAACTGGGTTGGTACTGGTGGCAGATACCACTACACTCCAACCATCGGTGCAGGCTCTATTCGTCGGGACGGTAGTACCTTTGGCTCACGCAACAGCTCCATCGCCCGCAACAGCAGCCGTATGAACGAATTGCGCAACAGAACAGTCAACGGAAACAGCCGTAATGTAGGCCGCTCACGTAATTCCAACGGTTATAGGAATTCTGGTAATTACAATAATAATTCGTCTTTCAGTGGCTCTCGTAGCAGTAATAGTTCATCCTTCAGCGGTTCTCGCAGTAGTGGTGGCGGCGGTAGCTTTAGTGGCGGTGGCGGCTCCCATAGCAGTGGTGGCGGCAGCCGTATGGGTGGAAGAAGATAATATAGATTGACCATTAAAATGATGTATATGAAAAGATTATATATAGCAGTATTGACTTTGGCAGCTGTTCTGCCGGTAACTGCACAGGATACATATGAGAGTGCCCGTCTTCTGGGTAGCGACCTTAATGGTACGGCCCGTTATGTAGGTATGGGCGGAGCGATGGAGGCTCTTGGAGCTGATATCTCCACCATTTCAACAAATCCTGCGGGCATCGGTCTGTTCCGCCATTCTGTGGCAAGTGTCTCCTTCGGTTTCGTTTCACAGCCCGATGGGGAGAAGTTTGACGATCTTGGCAAGATGAACTTGAGTTTCGATCAGGCAGGATTCGTTTATTCTTCGAAAGTAAGCCGGAGGTCGTTTGTCAATGTAGGCTTCAACTATCACAAAAGTCGTAACTTTGACCAGCTTCTGGCCGCAGCCAACTCCCTGAGACATGCTTCGGTAAACGGTTTGTCATACTATAAATCAGAAAAGGAGAATGTCAGAAAGGGCGGGTTCTATTGGGATGTAAACAATAGCGGTGACGTCATCGGTTATGAGGATGCCAGCAGCCCCAATCGTGCACAGACTTTTAGCCAGATGGACTATATTAATTTCAATGCGCTGAATCCCGACTTTGATGAAGAGCTGAATCTGTGGATGGGCTATAACGAAGCTGACTACTACCTCTTCAATCGGGCTCATCGCGGCTGGATCAGTGACTTCGACGTCAACGTGAGTGGTAACCAGTCTGACCGTTTCTACTGGGGTGTGACCTTAGGTATTCATGATGTGCGATACAAAGGTTATTCTGTCTATACAGAGCGCTTGACAAACATTAACGATAGCAATACGGGATATGATGGGGTAGAGGACTACGTAGATTATATGGATGAACGTAAGATCGAAGGAACGGGTATCGATATCAAGGCAGGTGTGATATTCCGGCCCATAGAGGAATCCGCCTTTAGAGTAGGTCTGTCGGTTTCCACTCCCACATGGTATGAGTTGAAGACTACTAATGATACCTATTTCAATAACGACTCTGAGTATGGTATCGAGGACAATTGGGCTTCAGGTGAGTCATACGACTTCCGCTATTTCACTCCTTGGAAGTTTGGCGCAAGCATCGGACATACCATCGGCAACAATGTTGCCCTCGGATTCAGTTATGAGATAGCGGACTATAGCACCTCTGTGAATCGCATTTTGTCTGGACAGACCAACTCCAACGGATACGAGCGCTCGTATTCTGACCCTGATATGAAGTATAACACCAAGTCTTCACTGAAGACCGTCAGTTTGCTGAAAGCTGGAATAGAGTACAAGCCCGATCCCGCTCTGGCTGTGCGTCTCGGCTATAACTATCAGTCATCGGCATACGAGAAGAATGGATATCGTGACGCTATGCTCGACTCTCCTGGAGTGGCTTATTCTTCAACAACCGACTACGTGAACTGGGGCGATACCCATCGTATCACCTGCGGTCTTGGCTTCAGGGCGGAAGGATGGAACTTCGACTTGGCCTATCAATATAATACCACGAGTGGTGACTTCCACCCCATGCAGGTCTATGATGCCGGACAGGATACCGGTGTGATGAAAGTATACAATAAGCGCCACCAATTGCTGCTTACGCTCGGGTATACTTTCTAGGAGTCAAATGTGAATAGTGACTGTATAAAAATGCGGCTTTATGCAAATAAGGCCGCTTTTTTTTGTTTATTCGGTTGAAAAGTCGTACCTTTGCGCACAATTCAATTGATAATAGTAAATATAATCGTCAATATCCAAATGAAAAAACTTTTATTAGGTGATGAAGCTATTGCCCAGGGTGCGATTGACGCAGGACTGAGTGGCGTATATGCCTATCCCGGTACTCCCTCCACAGAGATAACAGAGTATATCCAGGAGTCACCCATTGCTAAAGAGAGAAATATTCATCGCCGTTGGTCTACGAATGAGAAGACGGCTATGGAGGCAGCGCTTGGCATGTCGTATATGGGCAAACGGGCGCTGGTGTGTATGAAACACGTAGGGTTGAACGTCTGTGCCGATCCTTTTGTTAATTCCGGTATGACTGGTACTAACGGCGGCCTGGTGGTGCTTGTTGCTGACGACCCATCGATGCACTCTTCTCAGGATGAGCAGGATTCCCGTTTCTATGGCAAATTTGCTATGGTTCCGACGTTGGAGCCTAGCAGTCAGCAGGAAGCCTACGACATGATGCAGGAGGCCTTCGACCTTTCGGAGCAGTTGCATCTGCCTATCTTGCTGCGTGTGACCACTCGTATGGCTCACTCGCGTGCCGTTGTAGAGGTAAAGGATGAGCCGCGTGAGCAGAATGCTCTCAATTACAATGCTCAGGCATCCAACTGGGTGCTGCTGCCAGCCTTCGCCCGTAAGCGTAATATTGTGGTCACAGGCCAGCAACCGCTCTTGGAACAGATGTCTGTCGAAAGCAAGTACAACAAGTATATCGAAGGTCAGGATCACAAGTTGGGAATTATCGCCAGTGGTATTGCCTACAACTACCTGATGGAATGCTTCCCCAACGGATGTCCATATCCTGTGCTGAAGATCTCACAATATCCTATACCCAAGAAGCTCATCCGTCGTATGACTGACGACTGTGAGTATGTGCTTGTGGCCGAAGAGGGCCAGCCTTTCATTGAGGATCAGGTGCGTGGCGTGATGCCCGGCAACGCAGTGATTAAGGGACGTCTTACAGGAGAACTGCCTCGTACGGGTGAGTTGAATCCCGATTTACTGAAAAAGGCCTTAGGCATTGAGATCGGTGAGAACTATGCACCGTGTGAGGATGTCACACCGCGTCCGCCTGCACTCTGTCAGGGTTGCGGACATCGTGATGTCTACACCGCCCTCAACGAGGTGCTCCGTGAGTATCCCAATGCCCGCGTGTTTGGTGATATCGGCTGCTACACGCTTGGCTTCCTGCCTCCATACAAGGCTATCCATAGTTGTGTGGATATGGGTGCCTCTATCACGATGGCCAAGGGTGCTGCCGACGCAGGACAGTGGCCTGCTGTGGCTATCATCGGTGACTCAACATTTACTCACTCTGGTATGACGGGACTGCTCGATGCCATCAATGAGAATGCTGACATCACCGTGATTATCTCTGATAACCTGACGACGGCGATGACAGGCGGACAGGACTCTGCTGGCACGAATAAGTTCGAGGCTATCTGTAAGGGTCTTGGCTTAAGTGAGGATCACCTGAAGGTGGTGAACCCGATTCCGAAGAATATGCCTGAGATTACTGCAGCCATACGTGATGAGATAAACTATCATGGTGTGAGTGTGATCATACCACGCCGTGAGTGCATGCAGACTTTACAGCGTCATCTTAAGCAGAAGAAGGCGGCAGAGAAAAAATCGTAAATCGTAAATCCGTAATTCGTAAATTATGAAGACTGATATAATTCTATGTGGTGTAGGAGGACAGGGCATCCTCTCTATTGCAACGATCATTGGCGAGGCTGCCATGAAGGAGAACCTCTATATCAAGCAGGCTGAGGTACATGGAATGTCACAGCGTGGAGGTGATGTGCAGTCAAACCTGCGCCTCTCCAGCAGTCCTATCGCCAGCGACCTGATACCCTTGGGTGGTGCTGACGTCATTATCTCTATGGAACCCATGGAGGCTTTGCGCTATCTGCCATTCTTGTCTAAGGACGGCTGGATTATCACTTCGAGCGCTCCTTTTGTAAATATACCTAACTATCCTGACATTGAGAAGATTAAGAGTGATCTCAATAGTGTAGGAAACGTGATTATACTTGACATTGAACAAGCTGCCAAGGACAATGGAGTACCTCGCTCAGCAAACGTCATTCTTCTGGGTGCCGCTCAAAAGGCTCTGGGCATCGAGTATGACAAGTTGGAGGATGCCATCCGTCGCGTCTTCGGCCGTAAGGGTGAGGCTATCGTTGAGGCGAACATAAAGGCGCTCGCAATTGGTAAAGCAGCTCAAAAATAAAAGAATGGAAACTCCAATTAAGAAAGAAATCGTTGACTCGCTCGTGGCTGACCTTGGCATCAAGGACTTTGCCAAAGCTACGATCCGTGAAGTGAAGCAAGTGGCTGCCAAAGCTGAGAAGGTGAGTGGGGTAGAGTTCATCAAGATGGAGATGGGTATTCCGGGTCTTCCTGCTGCACAGGTGGGTGTCGATGCGCAGATCAAGGCGCTTGAGGATGGTATCGCTCACTCCTATCCCGACATTCAGGGCGCTCCTGTTCTGAAGGAGGCTGCCTCACAGTTTGTGAAGGCTTTCATCGGTATCGACATCAAACCAGAAGGATGCATCCCCGTCAGTGGTTCCATGCAGGGTACGTTCGCTTCATTTCTCACCTGTTCACAGCGCGACAAGAAGAAGGACACCGTACTCTTCATCGATCCCGGGTTCCCTGTGCAGAAGATGCAGCTGCAGGTGATGGGCATCAAGTACGAAACCTTCGACGTATATGACTATCGTGGCGATAAACTCGGTGCCAAGCTGGAGAGCTATCTCTCCAAGGGCAATATCTGTGCCATCGTCTATTCCAATCCCAACAATCCCTCGTGGATCTGTCTGCGGGAGGAGGAGTTGAAGGTGATCGGTACGCTGGCCACGAAGTATGACGTCATCGTGATGGAAGATCTCGCCTATTTCGCTATGGATTTCCGTAAGGATCTCTCTACGCCGTTTGAGGCTCCCTATCAGGCTACGGTGGCCCGCTATACTGACAACTACATGCTGCTCATCAGCGGCTCTAAGGCCTTCAGTTATGCGGGTGAGCGTATCGGTGTGACGTGTATCAGCGACGCTTTGTTCCATCGTCATTTCGATGATCTCTCTGAGCGCTATCAAGGTCTGCCCTTTGGTCCGGTCTTCTCTACCCGTATGCTGTACGCCCTGTCGTCAGGTACCAGTCATAGTGCACAGTATGCTTTGGCTGCCATGCTGAAAGCTGCCTACGAGGGCCGTTACGATTTCCGTAAGGAGATCAGCGTCTATGGTGAGCGTGCCAGGAAGCTGAAGGAGATTTTTTGCCGCCACAATTTCTATGTGGTTTACGACAAAGATCTCGATGAACCTATTGCCGACGGATTCTACTTCACCATCGGCTATCCCGGTATGACCTCCGGGCAATTGGCACTTGAACTGATGTATTATGGTGTCTCGGCCATCTGTCTGATCACCTGTGGGTCCGAGCAGGAAGGCTTGCGAGTCTGCACCTCCTTTATCGAGGACCATCAGTATGATATGCTGGAAGAACGCATGAAAATATTCGAAATAAATAATCCTCGGTAATGCCGAGGATTATTTGTTTGTCGTATCATCGTCCATTCTGATGGAATCGAATTTAAAATCAGACAGAGGGATGAAACGCACGTCATAGATACTGCCCTTCTTATTCTGGGTGTACTTCCGTTTCATCTTGTCATACTTCTTCTCCACCGTCTTACGCTTGACGCTGCAAATGACTATGCAGGTACGCTTCGGTTGGTCAAACTTCTGGGCACAATATTCGCGCAACTGGTTGGAGTAGTTGCTGCGTCCGGCAAGAATGTCATTTTTTTGCATGAACCACACGCTGTCTACCTCCTGAATGTCGGTGAAGTAGACGATGGAGTCGTTGAATGAAGCAGAGAATCCGAACATATATGCCTTCGGTTTGACGAAGTTCTTTGCCCGTAGGGGCGAGTATACTGTTACAAGTACTGCCAAGATGATAGCAGTGATTGTGATTTGTCTGATGGGTTTCATTTATCCTAAATATGTCTTTAATATCTTATTCTTTGTACAGGTGCGCAGCTTGCGGATGGCCTTTTCCTTGATCTGGCGTACGCGTTCACGCGAGAGACCATATTTCGTACCGATCTCCTCGAGTGTCAGTTCCTGACCACCAATGCCGTAGGAGTCTTCTATCACCTTCCGCTCACGGTCGCTGAGGATGTTCAGGGCGTTGCGTATCTCTTTCTTCAGCGACTCCACCACGAGCTCCTTGTCGGTGGTTGGTATGTCCTCGTTCACCAGCACATCAAGCAGGCTGCTGTCTTCTCCTTCGGCAAAGGGTGCGTCTACTGATACATGATGGCTGCTGATGCTCATGGCCTCGTCGATCTTGTCTGTGGGCAGGTCGATGCTTTCAGCTATCTCTTCCAGTGACGGACGGCGCTCGTTGAGTTGCTCAAACTTGCTGATCTCCCTGGTGATCTTATTGTACGACCCCACCTGGTTGAGTGGCAGCCTCACGATACGGCTCTGCTCAGAGATGGCCTGAAGTATGCTCTGGCGAATCCACCACACGGCGTAGGAGATGAACTTGAAGCCCCGGGTCTCGTCGAAGCGCTCGGCTGCTTTCAGCAGTCCCAGGTTGCCCTCGTTAATGAGGTCGGCAAGGCTCATGCCCTGGTTCTGGTACTGCTTGGCCACTGAGACAACGAAGCGCAGGTTAGCCCTTGTCAGCCGCTCAAGTGCTTCCTGGTCACCTTTACGGATGCGCTGTGCGAGCTCTGCCTCTTCCTCGGCGGAGATCATCTCCTCCTTACCTATTTCCTGTAGGTACTTCTCCAGAGAGGCGCTCTCGCGGTTAGTAATCGACTTGATGATTTTCAGTTGTCTCATTGGTCGGGTTTTTGTTGCCAATTTGCAAAGGTAAGGCATTTTCCTGATACAACCAAAAAAAAAGCCACGAATTTTTGTATTCGCGGCTTTTTTCCTGTTTTTTCGCTTAATCGTTCTGCAAAGGAACGGCGAAGTAGCCCTTCTTGCCTGTCGGATAGATACCTTGGATGTAGAGCACAGGCTCCTTGCTCGTCGAGGCTTCCTTCACGACGTTCTGCAGGTCCTCGATGGTCTTGATGCTCTTGTCGTTGGCCTTCTGGATGATGAATCCCTTCGGCATACCGGCATCACTCAGCTTTCCACCGCTGATCTTGATTACCTCAAGGCCGTAGCCGATGTTCAGCTGCTCCTTCTGGGCGTCGGTGATGGCGCGGAAGTTGCCGCCCAGCACGTCGAGGTCGGCATTCTTCACAACCTTGGTGTTACCCTGTTCGTTCTTCAGTGTCAGTGTGGCAGTCTTCTTAGACTTGTTGCGCAGATAGGTGACGGTGATCTTGTCACCGGGACGCTTCTGGGCGATGATATTCTGCAGCTCACCGAACTTCGTCACCTTCTGACCGTCAATGTGGGTGATCACGTCGTCCTTCTTCAGGCCGGCGTCAGCGGCAGCACCGTCATCAACCACCTCTGCGATGTAGATACCCTCCATCGTGCCGAGGTCCACCTCGTTGCCCTTCTCTTTCTCAGCGTCCACATACACGTTCACGTCTGAACCCTTGATGCCGATCATGGCACGCTGTACATTACCGTACTGCTTGATGTCCGACACCACTTTATTCATGATGGTGGTAGGAATGGCGAAGCCGTAGCCGATGTTAGAGCCGGTCTGGGAGTAGATCATGGCGTTGATGCCGATCAGTGCACCGTTGGTGTTCACCAGTGCGCCACCCGAGTTACCCTGGTTGATGGCTGCGTCGGTCTGGATCATCGACGATACGCCTGAACCCATCGAACGGGCCTTGGCCGACACGATGCCGGCGGTGACCGTATTGTTCAGTCCGAGCGGGTTACCGACTGCCAGCACCCATTCACCGATCTTCACGTCGTCAGAGTTGGCAATCTGGATGGCGGGCAGGTTCTTGCCGTCGATCTTGATCAGGGCGAGGTCTGTCGTTGCGTCGGCTCCGATGATGCGTGCGGAGTATTCCTTGTTGTCGTTCAAGGTCACCATCAGCTCGTCGGCGCCGTCCACCACGTGGTTGTTGGTCACGATATAACCGTCCTCAGAGATGATGACACCCGATCCGGCACCCACGCGCTTCGGCGTCTGTATCTGACGCTGGCGACGACCGTTGTTGCCACCCTGTCCGCGGCCGAAGAAACCGCCGAAGGGATCGGAGAAGAAATCCTCGAAGGGATCGCTGTACTCTACCGTCTGTACCTTAGAGTTCTGTGTGTTCTTGATGTACACGACCGATGGCAGAGCCTTCTCAGCTGCGTAGGTAAGGTCTACTGGCTGACCAGCAGGCGCTGATGAGATCACGGGATTGGGAGAAGTGGGGTTGGCAGCGTTACTCTTGTTGATGGCTGCTACCGAGAGAGCCAAGGCAACGAAGCAGATGGCCGGCGTTGCCACATTGATGATTTTTTTCATATTCTTATTCATTTTGTTTATGATTTATAATTCTACATTTGCAGCCTCTTTTGTGACTGCGTTGACACTCACTCAGAGTTTTCGAGTGCAAATATAAGGTCATTTTTCCGTATTGTGACAAAATGTCGTGAATATTTGTCCCAATTTAACAATTCTGTCAAAAGGCTTAACGGCTCTTTGCGATTAACACTTCAAATCTTAAAATTCTGACAAAATTAAGAAAAAGCACTGTTTATACTTGCGTATGTTTAATTATCTGCGTTTATCCTCGAAAACATTTTGTTTATTTGCCCACTTATTTGTATCTTTGCAGCCGAAAGCACTGCCACGGTCTGTCGCTGGTGTCATACGGCACGAGAGGAAAGTCCGGGCAGCACAGGGCGCCCCACTTCTGAAAATGGAAGCTATTGGTGACAGTAGGTTAGGGCAGAAGAAAATGACCGCCGCCCTCCCCGTGAGGGTTGGTAAGGGTGAGAAGGTGGTGTAAGAGACCACCAGCCAATGGGTGATCATTGGGCTGTGTCCACTGGGGGCTGCAAGTTCATGTAAACCGTCCCGAGAGAGGGTTGCCCGCCCGAGTTGACGATGGTCTGAGCAGCAATGCAACACGGCCGGGTCTCATGCGGCGGAGGGTAGAACGCTAAAGCCACGGGGTGACTCGTGGATTAGATAAATGACAGGCACCGCGCAAGCGGTACAGAACCCGGCTTATAGGGGCAGTGCTTTCTTTTTTAACGGAACACTTACACATTATATAATATATATCTATAAATATGGCTACAGTAGACGACAAGAAAGTGATTTTCTCGATGGTGGGCGTCAGTAAGACCATCCAGCAGAACCAGAAACAAGTACTCAAGAACATCTATCTTTCGTTCTTCTATGGAGCGAAGATCGGCATCATCGGTCTTAACGGTGCCGGTAAGTCGACGCTGATGAAGATCATCGCCGGCATCGACCAGCAGTATCAGGGCAACGTCGTTTGGAGCCCGGGCTATTCTGTCGGCTATCTGCCGCAGGATCCGCCACTCAACGAGGCAAAGACGGTGAAGGAGAATGTCATGGAGGGCGTTCAGCATGTCTACGACGCCCTTGCCGAATATGATGAGATCAATGTGAAGTTCGGTCTCCCGGAGTATTATGAGGATGCCGACAAGATGGACAAGCTCATGGCCCGTCAGGCTGAACTGCAGGATATCATCGACTCAACCGATGCCTGGAATATGGACTCGAAGCTCGACCGTGCGATGGCGGCCCTGAATTGTCCGCCGGGCGACTGGAGCGTGACGAACCTCTCCGGTGGTGAGCGCCGTCGTGTGGCACTCTGCCGACTGCTGTTGCAGAAGCCCGACGTGCTGTTGCTCGACGAGCCTACCAACCATCTTGACGCCGAGTCCATCGACTGGCTGGAGCAGCATCTACAACAGTATGAGGGCACCGTCATCGCCGTCACGCACGACCGCTACTTCCTCGACGACGTGGCTGAATGGATCCTCGAACTCGACCGCGGTGAGGGCATCCCCTGGAAGGGTAACTATTCCTCTTGGCTCGAACAGAAGAGCCAGCGCCTGGCTCTTGAAGAGAAGACCGCCTCGAAGCGCCGCAAGACGCTGGAGCGTGAGCTGGAGTGGGTGCGTATGGCACCGAAGGCCCGTCACGCCAAGGGGAAGGCCCGACTCAACTCCTACGACAAGATGCTCAACGAAGAGCAGAAGCAGAAGGAGGAAAAACTCGAAATATATATCCCCAACGGTCCGCGTCTTGGCAATAAGGTCATCGTAGCTGACCACGTCGCCAAGGCATACCCCGAGAAGCCGCTCTTCAACGACCTCTGCTTCAACCTGCCTCCCAACGGCATCGTGGGCGTCATCGGTCCCAACGGCGCAGGCAAGACCACGCTCTTCCGACTCATCATGGGACTCGAACAGCCCGACGCCGGTTCCTTCGATGTAGGCGACACCGTGAAACTCTCCTACGTTGACCAGCAGCATCAGGACATCCTGCCCGAGAAGACCGTCTATCAGGTGGTCAGTGGCGGCAATGAAACCATCCGTATGGGTGGCCGCGACGTGAATGTGCGGGCCTATCTCTCACGTTTCAACTTCATCGGTGCCGATCAGGAGAAGAAGTGCGGCGTACTCTCCGGCGGTGAGCGCAACCGACTCCACCTCGCCATCGCCCTCAAGCAGGAAGGCAATGTCTTGCTGCTCGACGAGCCCACCAACGATATTGACGTGAATACGCTCCGTGCTCTTGAGGAAGGTCTTGAGGCCTTTGCCGGCTGTGCCGTCATCATCAGCCACGACCGCTGGTTCCTCGACCGCATCTGTACCCATATCCTTGCTTTCGAAGGGGAGGGGAGTGTCTTCTATTTCGAGGGCAACTACTCCGAGTACGAGGCTAACAAAGCACAGCGCCTGGGCCTTGACGAACCCAAGCGCACGCGCTATCGTAAACTGATGGACGAGTAATCCCGACATCTCAGGTCATGAGGCTTTTTTGAAACTGTGATCTGTGATCTGTGATATGTAGTTCCTGTACACCCACTGCGAGAGCATGTGGCGACACTTCTTGTCGTCGGTGTCCAGACCCTCCTGCTGACGTACGCGTCGGGCATCGTCTATCGTGAACTCGTCGGGCAGCAGTTCCAGCAGGTTACGCGGACCGTGTTTGCCGAGCCGGCTGTCTTCGCCTCGTTCAGCCCGTTCGATGTCGGCTCCGAAGAACGCCATCTTGCACCACATGTCGTATCGCAGCGACCAGATGATGAAGTCCTCGATCGACCGTTCCCACTGCTGGCCGTTGGCCACGTAGAGCACACAAGCCTTCAGCCACGCGATCACGCAAGCCCTGTGCGAGAGGTTCCAGTAAACCCTGTTCTGTGACAGTCTGGCAAACTCGGCGCACTCCTGCTGCAGGCGCTTGGCCAGTCTGAAGGCCTGCTGACAGTCTATCTGTCCCCTGGCCGAAGTGAGTTTGTCGATGTAGGGCTTCAGCTCCTCCTCGAAGGCCAGGTCGTAGATCCCGTATATCGGCTGGTCGCAACCGATCTCCTCCTCGGGGATGGTACAGAAGTTGATGCGTGAGATGGGACCGTCAGTGAGCACGTTCCTGAAGAACTTGCGGCCTTTCAGGATGGTCGAACAGGCGTTCCAGTTGAACCTGCACTTCGGCCTTGCCGTCACGCTCTGTGTGCCGTAGCGCGTCTGACCGTACTCGGAGTCCGGGTCGAAGGCCAGGCACATCAGCTGGAAGTGCTGCTTGCCCGTCTTACCCTTCAGCTGCTCGAAGAGGTCCAGCTCGTTCAGCTTCACGTAGACGAAGTGCCCCTCTGCCTCGTCCATGCGCGTCACGAGTGCCGGCTTCGTCATGTCCGGGTCGATGATCTGTATCACCAGCCCCTCCGGTCTCAGCATCTTGTCCTTGTTGGCGCCCTTCCGCTCATAGTCCTGCTTCCATTCCTTCTCGCGTTTCTCGTTCTCCTCGTCGCGCTTTTTGATGTCCTTCATGACGAACTCGATCGGTTTGTCTATGCAACCCTTTCCCGCACCGGTCTCGGCCATCAGACAGTTCATCAGCGTCGCCTCGTGAACCACGTTGTCGGTGTATTTGAAGCTCACGCGGCAGAGATGCGCTCCCAGCGCCGGGAACACCGCATTTGCCACAGCCGGCTTATACGCGTCGGGCGTCCGCGAGGTCAGCAGCTTGATCAGCTTCGGCAGCTTCTTGGGCATCTCGGGAGGCCTCTCGCCCAGCATCCCCTGCGGTGCGGAGAGTTCCGAGGCCGACAGCCGGCGGCTCTTCGTGAACAGTTCCTCCTGATACTTCAGCAGACGCTGGCTGGGGTTCGTGTAGTTCTGGTAGAAGTCGTTCACGAGCTGCTGTATGTTCTGGTCGCCCCAGTGCTGAGGCATCAGCTCCTGCAGCACGCCGTTGGTCTCGCCCTTCGACAGCAGCTGTGTCGCACCGCTCAGGAATATCTTCACCGCCGTATGCCTGCCGCCCTCGTCCACGAAGTCGCTGGCGTCGAGGCCCTTCTCCTTCATCACCCCCTCGGCGATAAACCTCGTCCGCTCCGTCACCTCTTCAGTCGTACATGGGGACTGGCTCATCTGTGGTGTCGCTTGCGATGTCACAGAGGTGCCTGTCCCCTGTGTGCAACTTTCGGCACCCTTAGAATTATTATCCTCCCACGGGCGGTAGTGCTTGTTCGCTTTTTTCGCCCCCGCAGGCACCTCCTCCAGCTTCTTCCGCTCGCGTTCCTTCAGCACCTGATACTCCGCCTCGCACTCTTCCCTGCTCATCGGCTCGCCGAACAGTTCGTCATCCAGATACACCAGGTCGTCCTCCGATCCGCTGGTGCTGAACACCACCCGCTGCAGATCCTTCGCGCCCGTGTCCATCTCCAGACGGAGCGTCAGGCTGGTCTTGACGATACACTCCAGGATCGTCTTCCCCCTCTCACGACGACACACGAGGTGCCAGCCGCCGCTGGCCGACCGCTCCAGCATCATCAGCCCGATCTCCTCCTTTTTGCTCAGGATCAGGTTCTTCAACGCGTCGGAATCCTGCCCATACAAGTCCACATCGTAGAAGAAAAAGCTGCCGATGCTCTTGCAGCCAGCCAGCAGCCCGTCCACATAGCCGATGTTATAGGCCAGCTGCAGCAGTTCCGCCTTCTCAGCCTTGTCGCCCAGCTTCGCCTTGGCCAGATGTCCGAGGTTATCCGGCGAGTCCCTCAGCGCCAGCAGCTCCTGCCTGTCTTTCACGAGGCGGGCCACCTTCCGGTTCTGCCCGCTCTCGTCCTTCACATACGTTATCTGATAAATCATCTCTCCTTACTCCTTCTCTCCTTTCCAAAACAACCCACTGACCTTCGCCGCTGCCTCGTTAGCCTGGCGCACCAGCTTCTCCGGCAACTCAGCCAACTGTTCTTTCGGCAACGTGAACACGAAGTAGTACTTGCCGTTCCTGCCCAGCGACAGCGAGCTGTTGTCCTGCCGGAACATCGGTTTGCTCTTGACGCGCTTCTTGTGCTCCTCCATGTAGATGTTGCCGTTGTGCATCCCCTGCACCTTGAAGTTCCCGTTGAACTTCTCCGACTCCACATCCTCGCAGCACTGGAAGTCCAACCTGTGGCGACCGTCCTCCAGCTTCGCGACGCTCATCAGCCCGTCCATCGTCATCTGTTCCTGAATACCCTTCTTTTCTCTAATTTTACTCATAGTCTGCTCTTAATGTCATCATCTGTAAACCGTAAAACAATATGTTCTTTTGTTCTTCTGTCAAATTACTATTAATCTGTTAGTGCGAAGAACCGGTCCGCTTCCCATTCCCTGCGTTTCACCAGTCCCGGCAGCGGCTTGCCCCCGCCGTACACCCACCGCTTGAACTCCTTGCGGATAGCGTTCCTGTTGCCACCCTCGCGGATGGTCTTCAGCAGCGCCGATGTCTTCAGCTTGTAGAACCCCAGGTTGTACGCGAAGCTGACCAGCGCGTCGAACTGTCCCTGCGTCTTCGCCACCCCCAGCTGATCCACAGCCCGCTCCGTGTCAAAGAGGTCCGCCTTCAGCAGATGCTCCGCCCAGTACTTCGAAATCACGTCCCCCGGTCTCACGTCCGGTCCCGTGTGTCCGTACCCGATGGTCAGCACTCCCGCAGCGTCGTAATAGGCCTCCGTCCTGAGTCCCTCGAACTCCTTCAGTTTGTTAATTAAAATGTCACTTGCTCTCATAAATATTAAAAATCATCGGTAAATATAACTCATGTGATTGTCTCTCGTTAAGAAACGCTCCTATTCTCACGAACCAGAGCGGTTTTCGGCAACGCTTTGCCGTACATGTTGAATTTCAAAAAAGAAATCCGTTAGCAACGATCATTTTTATGGTTAACTATATCACTTATTTACGGACTAATTCCTTGAATTCTTCAACGAAATCCGGCAGCAGCAGCTGAAAATACTTGTCCACTTCGAACGCCTTTTCCTCAGCGATAGCCTTCAAGGCGCCATACGCCTTCGCCATAGCATACGTCTCAATCAGCAGACCTTCTGGAGATTCTCCGAAATCCGCCAAATGAATCATCAGGTTCTTCCCGAGTCTCTCACCAACTTTCACAATTTCGAGGCAAAGCTCATTCTTTTCCTCCTCGCTGATAGCACCAGCGTTTAAATTCTTTTTTTTCTTTCCCATAATTTTGAAATAATTTGTTATTAAAAAAATATTTTGATGTTGCAAAATTAGATAGTTATTTTTAATTGATTACTATAAAAAAACGCATGTTCCGTATGTTGTTCAGTCCCTCGGGTCTTTTGTTCAGGATTCTGTTCAACTCTCTCCTTTGGCCGACTTGTTCAGCGCACTTATCAGCTGGCTTACCACATTTTTCCGCCTCAGGATTTCATGCGGGTCATCAGTGTCTACAAATTCCCAATTGGGATAGACCCCATACACTTTTCCGAACCATGTGCTCAGCGTAGTGCGACTTGGCACATGCTCCACACCCAGACTCTTAAGGTAGTCCATAAACCTCTGTGGCGACTTGAAGCCTCCTAATCCTTTCACAGCACCGTCTCCGATTCCCACCATGATCCAAGTGTAATCATACCCATGTCTGATAGCTCCGTTCTGCTTCAGCGTCTTTAATGCCAGAGCCATCCGAAGATTCATATCGTCGAGACCGTATTCGGTAGATTCAATCAGAGAGACCACTTCCATCTCCGGAATGTGCTTAACCCACTCCTCCAACAGCGGCACCATATCATCTGGCACCCGAAAAGTAATGTTCTTCATTGCTTCCAAGTTTTTGTGAGATGTGTGATAGGCGTTGCAACTTTCCCCGGGACCTCACAACAACTCGGATTAAACTGTCATTTTAGCAGGTCAACTCCTCCAACAAGATTGTGCCAAACTCATCAAGGACCGTCATGCTCGACTCCGTGAAGAAGTTGCTGGAGCTGGGATTGCTGAAATCAACCGTCCAAGCGTAATACCTTAACAAATTGATACGATTCTTTAGGAATGCGAGGGTCCCCGCAGTTTCGAGGGCTTCTTTCTCGACATCTTCATAGCCTGGCTCTCTGCATAATTTGCATTGCATATTGTACTCCTTTAGCAGACACTTCTCTTTTCTTGTCAGAAGAAGATCGCCGACAACATCAGCAGCATCGAGACCAAAGGTAACATACACAACCATAGAATCCGCTTCCACGTAGAAATCAATAGCCAATGCCGTCATCCGCTTCCCTTCAAATAGAAAGGTTTTGCGTCCGATGAGCGACCAGATCAGCTGCTTCTTCCCCTCAACGATTTTTTCCTTCATCGTCTTGACGAGGGCCTCGTGCTTCAAGAGCTCAGCCTGCTCGGTTACCAACTTGTGAGCCAGCTGCTCACAAACTTCTTTACTAAAAAAATCCTTTGCCATAACGCTTTAAAAATTTAATTATTAATTATGTTCACGCGAGATTTAAATCCTTTGCGTGGCCCCAGTTTTTATCTGATGGCGGTGCAAAGGTACAATAAACTTATAAAGTGGATTAGCTTATTAAAGGATTGCTAAGATGTTCTAATATGCCAAATTTTAGCAATTCTTTGTCAGCATTTTAACAGCTGATTTTCAGATAATTAGAAAACACTGACAAAAACCATTTAATATTGTCAGCGTTAGTATAAAAGAAGTTTCAGCAGGCAATCGTCAGCTGGTCTTCTTGCTCTTAATGATACTCTCTACTTTACTGTGTTTTTCATCGGAGAAGACCGCTGAACTACCACCATTCTTACCATGATTGCTGATGTAGTCGCGACGGTTCTTTTCTGGAGCCAATACGCTATTAACCTTGCTAACATGATTCTTGAATTTGAAAATTTCCAAGAACATACCTATGACATTGCATATCATCTTTTCATTGAGTTGCCATTCATTGTCTTTTGGATCTATAGATGATAGCAGTTGCATTAACTCTGCATCCAAACATATATCGCCCCAAACGGATTCCCAAGCTTCCCAATCATTTTTGAAATACACTCGCAAACCTCTAGTCAAATCCAGCACTTTATTTTTCATGCTTTCCATTTCTTGCTTAGCTGTTTCATCCATATTCTTAATGATTGATGCCTCATTCATCGGATCGCATGATTTTATAATCACCTTCTTACCATCATTCCCAATTTTTCTGTTGAAGAATGCCTCCATCAAGAATTCATAATAGGAATTATTATGGAGTAGCCGGTCAATGGCTACACACATTGCCTTATTGTCAAAGTCTTCGTCTTCATGACCTTTCTCTACAGCATTCATCAGCGATGTCAACATGACGCACATGATTGTTATAGCAGATTGTTCTGCCTTATTAGGGTGCCGATGGATTGTCTCACCATCCTTTATTATAGCACCGCATTCTTTAATCAGATCACGAAAGATGTATGGTATCTCCTCGTCGCGATAATTAGTGATCTCACGCAGCCTTTCCAGGCATTTTTCCGAAATGAACCATAACGTTACAGGATCTATCTCTTGGGATTTCCTTTCCAACTCGCACAGAATACCGGACCATTGCCGGAATAAGTCGCTGTTCCTATAGCGGTGATGGATTTTTCTCTGATCTTCTTCGGAAAGGATTTTAATCATAACGTCTAATGCTTAGGGGTCTATACCTGTCTTGGTCTTGATTTTTATTTCATCCAGTGCAGCACTTCCAAACAGATCACCCGTCTTTACATCTTCTTCCAGGCGCTTAATGGTACTTTCACTAATGCCAATAGCTGCAAACGAATCCTTACCTACAACAATTGCCCCTCGTTTATTCTGATTTGGATAAAGTCTGATGTTGTTGCTGCCTACGTCCTCCATCATATAAGAAATGAGTGTCTTCTGCCGTTCATCATTCTGGTCAAAATGGATCTGGCCACCTTCGTTAGCCTTAAACGACCAATCTAAATCGCTATTAAAAGATTCACGCGACTGGTTCAGTACACTATCATACACCTTCCTTAATCGCTCAAGGTTTAAATGGGGTAGATGAAAACTGACTCGATAGAAGCCTGTTGGATAAGAACGTCTATCCTCCACATATTGCCAGAACTTTTTCGATTCCTGCAGATGCATCAATTCCAATTTTAAGCTAAAACGCTGAAGAAGTAAATTGAATGTGTAGGCTAAGATATTAGCGACTTGCTTTACATCCTGAAAGGCCCTTTTCTTATTCTCAATCAGAATACGCTGGATGCCTGGTCGGTTGTCAATGATAACGATACAGTTCTGATAGTCCTCAATATGGTCTTCATTAAAATCTTTATTGACATAAGATGCTTTTCTCACATTGGCAACTCGCATCACATAAATATCGTCTGTTGGTGGCATGAGATGGCGATGAATAAACTCCTTGTCGCTTCTTCCGTTTATAAACTTAATTTTGAAGGTTTCCTGCTCTTGGCTATAGTCATCCTCTAGCAACGTTCCAAATATCTGTTGCCTCTGGGGGAAAGACTCTTCCGCATTCATCTCTAACGCATCTTTGCCAAACAGGCGCCCCTCTCTGATGCGCTTAATAATCTTGCCAAATTGATAATTATAAATTGCAAATGAAGCCATATTGTTTATACTTTTATCTTTCTAGTCGTGTGGTTTGTTCTCTATGTGCTATATAATCTTCGTTGTAATTCAAAGTAGTGATTACGCATATCACTGACAGACATATTCAATTTTTCCTTTGCATCACTCATTGAGTTAAACTTAATGGTGATAAAGGTCTTCAGGTTATCTGAACCAAGTTCCTTGAAACCGTTGCTGACGTAGTATTGTAGGATGAGGTTGTCGAATTCGCGCTGCTCCTTGTTTAAGGCATCTACATACTGCTTCTTCACCAGCTCAACTCGCTTTGCCCTCTCTATTGGAGTAGAGTCATAGGCAATATATTCCAGCACATCCAGCAAGTCGCATTTCTGCATTTTCAGCATATTCTTTATGAGTAATAGCTTTTCCTCAGCAAAACCGGCTTCATCCAACGTTCTGAGCAGTTGCTCACGGGTTTCGGGGTTAGCCCATTTTTCTCTGAGATCATCTGCGTCAGAGAAGAAATCAGGAATCCTGCCAAAGAGTTTCTTTACATATTCATCAAGACTGATAAACTCGTCACCAAAGAATATCTTCTGTTCCCATGTTGTTTGAAGAGTCAGCCTTCTTCCATTAGACAACTTAATATCTATCAGATTTGTTCTCGGCACTTCACACGTACAGGGCAGATTGCCGCAAACCGGGCAAGGCTCTGGCTGGCAGATGCAAGGTATCTGACCGCACTTCGGACAGGGCTTAGGAGGACGGGGGCCATTCTTCTTACAAGTACAAGGCCAGTTGCCACAAATTGGACAGTAGGTGTCACCATCCCAATCTGGATCTTTGAACATGTCGCATGCACCAACAAAATCATAGATGGTGAAATAATACTTCTTGTCAAACAAGCGAGTACCACGACCTATAATCTGCTTAAACTCAACGATGTTTTGAACGGGTCGCATCAATACGATGTTGCGCACATTACGAGCATCGACACCAGTACTCAGCTTATAAGATGTTGTTAGGATGGTTGGCAACAGCTTTTCGTTGTCTTGGAAGGTTCGCAATGTTGATTCTCCCACTTCTCCGTCATCTGCGGTCACTCGCTCACAATAGTTGCTGGCAGGTCGTTTCTTGTGCTTGTTTACCATATCGCGTACTATCATCGCGTGTTTCTGAGTGGCACAGAAGATTATCGTCTTTTCGTCTGGATCAATCTTGTTCAACAACTCCTGCACACGATGTTCGTCACGCTCCTTTATCTGTATCCTACCATTATAGAAATCCGACTCTGAGTAAACCTTTTCAAAGTCTATTTCTCCACTCTTCACGATGTCGCCTTCTTGATACTTATAGTCATCGATATTACTTGTAGAGATGTCAACACGGAAGGGAACAAGGAAACCATCCTCAATGCCTTGTTTCAGAGAATAAGTATATACCGGGTTTCCAAAGTACGTATAGGTATTGGCATTGTCTTTTCTCCTCGGTGTGGCAGTCATACCAAGTTGATAGGCGCTGTCAAAGTATTCCATCAACTTTCGCCACTCACTTTCATCATTGGCTCCACCTCTATGACACTCGTCGATGATGATAAAGTCGAAGAAATCACGCTCATACTGCATATAGTATGGCTGGTCCTCTGAGCCTTCTGCCAACTTAACACCTTGCTCTTCTGCTTTTTGGGCATTGGGCGATGTCATCATCGTCTGGAAGATGGTGAAGTAAAGGTTGCGTGCTGTTGGCACCTTGTAATTGTTCTTTTTCAGTTCCTTTGGTGTCACTCGGCACATAGCATCTTCCGGGAACTGGTCGAAATCATTGATGGCTTGATTGGCAAGAATGTTCCTATCTGCTATAAACAAGATTCTTGGAGCACGTTCAACACCCCTTGTATTCCACTTTGTTTGTGTCAGTTTCCAGCAGATTTGGAAAGCCGTGTAAGTCTTTCCCGTTCCTGTTGCCATCGTCAGCAAGATACGGTTTTTCTGCTTAGCCACCGCTTCCAGCACATTCTTAATGGCTATTTCCTGATAGTAACGAGGCGAACGGCCACCACTTCGATTAAGCGCACAAAGATTGAACTTGTCTCGCCAAGGATTTTCCTCTGGGAAGGTCATCTGCCACAAATCCTTTGGCGTTGGGAAATGGTCTATATCATGTTCCTTGCTGGGGATGATATATTCTCCCTTACTATTCTTCACACCCATGTCGATGAACCATATCTCATCACCATTGGTGCTATAGGTATAGCGAATCTTCAGGGCATCGGCATAAAGTTTGGCTTGGTCAACACCTTCAGACACGTCTTTTTCATCACTTTTCGCCTCAATCACAGCAAGTTTCATACCCTTGTATTCAAGGATATAATCTGCCTTCTTCGGATTCTTGTTGCCAGTCGTTGTAATACGACCTGGTGCAATATAAGCACTCTGCTCCACAAGAATCTTACTTCCTGGAACTATCCCCCAGCCAGCATCCCTTAGCTTAGGGTCTATCTTGTTAAACCGTGTCTGAGCTTCGTTCATATATGCCTATTTCTAATTGTCCATTATTGCGATAATGGGAACTGTTTTTATAACATCCTTTTGGGTCGGATATTTATATACACCTATTTGTCTAAACACCTTACCCTTAGGCAATTTAATAATTTGATCATCGTAATATGCATTCTTCTGTTTGCTTACGATTGCATATACTGGTCCTGCATACATTCCTTTTAAAGATGTTCCACCTATCAACTCTGTATCGCCATTCGCTAATGCAGCATCTTCAGCTATAACTTGAAACACCTTGATGGATTTTTCGTTAATGATGTCTCCCGCTTCTTCAAAGATAGTAACGCCATCACGATTGTCTTCTACCTCATTCTCTTCTTTGGCTTGACTAATTAGCGTTTCAGCGTCTTGATTAGCTTTTGGCACTGGGCTTGAAGAGCTTAAAAAATAAAGAATAGTCACCGTCAGGCACACCCCCAACACAAGACCACCAACAAAATATAACCACTTATTCATACTCACAGATTTTTTAATTATTCAAATATTTGTCGTAATATTGCTTGTTTCAGGGCGTCGCACTCCTGAGAAATCTTTTCGTAGTTCTCTTGGAGACGGTCAACCTTGGATTTGAGAGAGTCGAGGGTGGTGACTATAGATTGTTGTTCGGAGAGAGGTGGGACATTTACGACAACATCATCTAACATGTATCGTGTAATTTGATTAATCATGTTAGCCTCACCATGTTTAATTTGATTTCTAAAGTCATCAGACTTAAAGAAATAAAACAGGAATGGATTATAGTCGCCTCGAATAATCATCATAAATGTTCCATAAGTCATTCTTTCTGTTGTCTCAGGAATAATAGCGACCTTTCCCACTAATTTCGCACTGCCGTTTCGTGAACACATCAAGATATCACCCTTTTGAACATACAATGCTTCTTTTATTGGACATGAAACTCGAACAATATCACCTAACTCTAACTTGTCGTTTTGAATGTTAGAAGAACGCAAAACAATCGTACCGTTTTCATTAACATCTGATGGCTTATACGTAAGACCTATGGAATATTTGGAAATTTCTTTTAAAGGTTTTTCTTCCCATCCTTCTTTTGGTTCAAGCATTTTTTTGAGTGATGCTTGGAAGAGGGCTTTGGCTTCATTGAGGGCTTTTTCTGCATTAGCCTTCATCGCATCTATCTTATCAAAAGCAGTGTCAAGATAATCAACGATGGATTGCTGTTCGGAGAGAGGGGGGACAGTTATCTCTAATTGTAGTAATTTACTTGCTGCAATTACAGGCTGTGCAGCTCCTTCAGCATATGAACCAAGTTTCATTGATTCAAATTTACGGCATAACCATTGAGGATTTACATTGCTATCTTTAAGAGTAACCACTAAAGCATGCTCAGTTGCATAGAAGGGCTCCTCGCAAAAATGTATATTACCACATTGAGCACCAACTCTTCCTATTATAGGATTTCCACCAACTTGATTTGGAGATGAAACGAAACCGCGAAGCCCATTACCACCATAGCAAGGTATATTGTGATTCATATCCTTGTCGGCGATAAAACAAGCCTTAATACTTTTGCCAGAATTAATTTTGCAGATATCTTTCAATTTCATTTCACCATCTCAATTATATCGTCAATAAGAGCCTGATTCTCGCTGTTGAGGGCAAAGATACTTTCAGCAATCTCGCTTGGTGTGCGCTCGTCAACTTCCTCAACCTTGTTGGGGTTCTTCACGCTGAGGTCACAAGCATCATCAAGAGTGCTGACATCGAGTGTCCACGAGTGTTCGCTCTCACCCTGCGTCTTCTGCAAGCTGAGGAACTCTTCCATATCAGCCTCGGTAAGGGGCTGCGTCTTAGTGAAGTGCTTATCTACCTGATAGTACCAAATCTTCTCCGTAGGCTCGCCCTTGGTGAAGAACAGAACCACCGTCTTTACGCCAGCACCCGTAAACACGCCCGAAGGAAGGTCGAGGATAGTATGAAGGTTGCAATTCTCCAAAAGCATCTTTCTTATCGCGCTTGCATCGCCATTGCTCAGGAAAGTATTCTTGATGACAATACCAGCACGGCCTCCAGCCTTCAGCATCTTGATAAAGTGCTGCATGAACATATAGGCTGTTTCAGAAGTGCGAATCTCAAAGTTCTGCAACACCTCGCCACGCTCGTTGCCACCAAAGGGAGGATTGGCAAGGATGACATTCTTGCGGTCGCTCTCCTGAATCTGACTGAGGTTCATGGCAAGAGTATTTCCGTGAGTGATATTGGGAGCTGATACCCCGTGGAATATCATGTTCATGGTGGCAATGATATAAGGCAGGCCTTTCTTCTCTTTGCCATAAAAAGTTTCTTTCTGCAAGATATCGTGGTCTTTCACACTCTTAATCTTATCCTTCATATAGAGGAATGCTTCGCAGAGGAATCCTGCCGAACCGCAAGCAGGGTCATAGACCGTTTCACCTATCTTGGGGTCAACCACCTTGATGATGCTACGGATCAAGGGACGTGGTGTGTAATACTCACCACCATTACGGCCTGCATTACCCATACGCTGGATGTTGCTCTCATAAAGCACCGTCATTTCGTGCTTGTCCTCGGCACTCTGGAAATGTAGTTCATCAATCATGTTGATGATCTCGCGCATATTGAATCCAGAGCGGATCTTGTTATGCAACTCTCCAAAGATTTCGCCTATCTTGTATTCAAGGCTATCCGTTTGGGTAGCGGTGTTCTGGAAGTCTTTGAGGTAAGGGAAGAGTTTCTGGTCAACAAACTCTACAAGGTCATCGCCACTCATGGCGTTAACGGTATCTAATACCATCTTGCCCGTCTGAGGGTCTTTCTTCTTGGGTGTTGCCCACTGGCTCCAGCGATAGAAGCCTGATACCAGTCGCTTGTATGTTTTGCCTTCCAATTCGGCTTCATCCTCGCGTTCTGTTTCAAGGTCGTCAAGGTATTTCAGGAACAGCATCCATGATTTCTGCTCCAGATAGTCTAACTCACTACCACAGCCCTGCTCCTTCCACAGAATTTGGTCTATTGCCTTGAATGTATTTTCGTATTTCATATATATCGTTTATCGTATTTATTTTGTTTTATTTGTTTTGCTCAATTTCCTGTTTTTCGTTCAACTGCGAAAGCTGGTGTTCCAAGACGGCTATTTTAGCCTTTAAGTCGAAATTCTCTTCTCTCAGCTGTTCGATCTTGGGGTTTTGAGTCGGGATGATCTGGCTCCCGTCGCGCTGCTGTTTCAGCTGGGCCATATATTTCTCGATCGTTTCAATCTTCGTTCTGAGGCGCGACAGGGCTTGATTGAACTCATAGGTTAGGATGTTCGATTTTGCGCCTCTTTGCTTTGCAACCTCTGCTATCGTTCCAAAGCGCAGAATGTCCTCCAGGAGCATCTTATCTTTATAGCTGAGTGCGTCGTCCTCGTCATCGTTGGAGAAGACGGCATCGAGCAGACTCCAGATCAAGCGGCTTACCACAGGGTTGACCTTTATGTCTTTAGTCTCACTATAAATGCAATAGTCTTTCTTTTCAGGGCTCCAGCGGATGTCGGAGCCGAGATAGAGGCTATGATGTCTTAAAACGCTCTTGATGAGGTCAACGGCATGGGCTGACATTTCGTCAAAACTGGAAATCTGTTGTTCCGTATGCCGTATGAGTTCAGAAACGATATGGATGTTGTGATTCTTCAATTTGGCGCAAATATGGGGAGGGAGCCCTATCTCGCTCAGCCTTTTCTTGAGAATCATATTGATTTTTTCGTCAATAACGACGAGATTGTCGCTCTTCTCTTGACGGTTTGAACTGTCTTCCAAGAGCGACCTGAGGTATTTGTTCTCAG
>JAEEGF010581009.1_pt1 | contig 48158 bp, 39 predicted proteins | sample 9134171 | NCBI WGS metagenome assembly JAEEGF01 (sample SAMN16246542, study PRJNA631951) | gut metagenome | biome: gut microbiome; feature: rumen; material: AP-attached | host: Bos | place: Iran: Karaj | collected 2018-10
CTTTATATTCTTTTATTTCCACGTCTTTTACTCCTTATCCTCAATCTGCGGAATGTTAGCCAATTCCTGTAATTTCTTTCTAAGCACTTCCTTATCCGGCAACTGCAACTGGTACTGTGACACCATCGTTCCAGTGCCTTAAATTTTCAGGAACTTCAATTCACAGACAGCGCGTAAATAAGTAAACTTTCTTACCTTTTTTGTTTATATACACATATCCATCGGTTTCAAATTCACACTTCTCATGAAGCGCAATACTAGGCTTATTATCCACACAAACCTGGTCCTGAATCACTTTATATCCACGTTTTATAGCAATTTCACACGCCAGCTTCATAGCTCTTAAAGCGTAGCCTTTACATCTTTCATCAGAAAAGATTTCCACTCCTAAAGAAACAATGCTTTTGCTATGTTCCATAAGAGAGATATTACCTACAACCATACCCTCTTCAACGATTGCTAGCATCTCGAAGTACTTTCCTTCATATTCTAAAGACTTCCAATCATTGATAATCTCTGTGATCTCTTTGGTGTTGAGATCAGGCCATTGTTTCTGTTTGATGATTTCTGCGTCCTCTTCAGTAAAGTGTCTGAGTGATATCATTTCACATTCTCCTCATCTAAAATAATGCATCAATTGTAATCAACATAAACAACTCGCTTTCAAACGATAGTTTTTCTACTTTTTTATAACCCAAATACCAAATCATCACCATCACGTTCTGGAAGAAGTTTGAATCCAAGGGATGCATAGAGTACTTGTGCCTTTTTATTAGCCTCTTCTGTTGCAAGTTTGATCATCGCATGAGGATCAGCTTCCTTCAATATGCAGATGGCAAGCTGAGCCGCCCCTTTACCATATCCTTTTCCTTGATGGTCTTTATCAATATAGTAACTCCAGCTAAATGCATCCTTATCCAGCAACCAAGCCTTTAGATTGATAAATCCTACAGGCTTGTTCTCAACACTATATATTATGCAGGGATAATTATAATCCCTATCAAGAAATGCCCTTCCTATTTCAAACCATGATGGATTCACAAAGTCCTTCTGCTCCTCAGTAAGCTGACAATCATATGTGGCATATATCAAGTCATCCTGATTCAGTATTGGTTTTATAGATACCATCTCGTTTTTCCAAGTATCTTCCGGTAGTTGTTCAAGCCTTTCTCTTAATGTCATTTTTATTTCTATCCCCCTATTTGTCAGTCTCTTTCGTGCTCCAACATCTCCCATGCTTTTGGAAGCTTATTTCTTACAAATTTAGCATAGGAGCAGTCCGGCGTTTCCAGCATGTTCTTTTCTCTCATAGTATCAGCGACCATCTTGTACCAATATGTAAGCTGCGCTGATGTTTTATCTTCGTATCTACCGACTTTTAGTCTTCCTTGCTTAACATAATCCTGAAGAAACTCATAGGCATCATCTATTATGATCCTATCTTTTACTTCCAGTGGAACTATTCCTAGTCTTGCACATGGAATATTCTTGAACGGAATATACTGGTCATCATTTGCATCAACAACGTATATGCATCCGCTTACACCTTCTGACACTTCTCTGAATGCATTAGGATATAGTTCGTGATAAACCGGCACTTCCCCCGTTTCATCAAAACCGTAAGGAAACCAATAATACGGCTTCTCAACTGCATTGCACAGATACAGTGCTGCTACAGCGTCTATAGTTGTCATATATACATATGGTCTGTCATGATCCGCCAAGTGGGGCTCAAGAACATTTAACCCAAGCACGTTACTGCCATGAAATAATCGCATCTTTTCTCTCCCAGTTATTTATCTTGTCTATTCTATCGATCCCGTCCATGTCACCGTTAATGGCCAGGGCCTTCATCATCTGAATGTGATTCCTGTAATCATGCCGCCAGCCACGCATCTTTTTGTACATATTCTCCACTTCCTGATAGTGGGTATCAATGAGTTCACGCTGATAGGCTCCGATACTGTCTTCTATTTTCTTGGAAAAAAACTCGCAATACCAATTCTAAATGATATTGCGAGTTTTTCATAGCATTCATATATTACGCAATCGCTAAAAGATTTGTCTTATAGGTATTGTATCTTCTCCCAGTCACACTCTCTGTTTCTGGTTTCAAAATATCCGTCGAGATATATCAATACTCCAAGATACGCAACCTGAATGAGTAATAACAATCCAACAAGGTTGACGCTCGTGATGCTGTGGATATCAGCAGCACCTTTAGAGATAGGCTACACCATCATTTTCTGTAATACTGGGCAGTAATCCAAATTCCATAGCAGATGCCAGCAATGAAAGCGGCAGAGAAGAAAATGCTTGTAATCCTAAGTAGCCATGCCATTCCGATGGAATACGCATATCGCTTTTCTCCTCCCCTTTACAGGTACAAAAAAAGCTCTCTGAGAATCTCCTGGATAGGATTCTCAAAAAGCTTTCTGTTCTAACTTTTGTTCTAACTTTTTTGCTTTATTCTGTTTTTATTCTGTGTTACCTCATGTTATACTGTATATGCAATCCAATAGAAATGCAGGAAATAAGCTGCTTTGTAACAAAACGGTATAAGATAAAAAGTACGTAACGATATTCGGGACGCAGAGGCCGCAAGTTCGAATCTTGTCGCCTCGACTAGAATTTATGAGGGTTTGCAAATTTTGCACATCCTCATTTTTTATGCTTTCCTAATGCTTTCCTATCTATCATCTGAGACAGCATCATTTATCAGCTCCTGTCCACCGGGAGCTATGCAGGGAATTTTACTTCCGAAAACACTGACCTCTTCAAAAAATCCCTCGTCAAGATCAAGCTGATGTCCTTTTTCATTTGTAAGCATCGCGGAACCGTCCTTACGGAACAGACACGGAAAAATCTTCAGTTCCCCATACTTTTCACTGTAATAGCTCCTTATCCCTTCCGCGTATCTGTGCTTTCTCTCGTACCCTGCATGTGCTATCCATGCGCGAAATTCATCGGCCTGGTCGATGTCATACGCAATATCAATATGATCATATGCGTATTTGCTGTCCCCTCGAATAAGACCGAGAGCCCATTTGCCGCATACCCAGAACGAAACGCCTTCACTCTTTGAATCATTGGTCATTCTCAAAAGATCCGAGACAGTCACAACTTCCTTTCGGTTTGTGCTGTATACAGAAACACACAGCATGAAGAATGCAATATAATATATCAGTGTTGTTATGATATATGTATAATTTCTGTCCATTAAAGAAACACGTAGTACACCAGTGAAATCTGACAAGTAGAATATTATACCCGCAAGCCAGAAGAAACGATTTGACAGGGAAAACGCCATCACAGTCGTAACTATAATGCCGTATACTATGGTTGCGAGTATAAACAGCGAGTTATCTAAAATCACCAGCGGCAGCACGACCGCCACCGCAATCCCTGCAGCCAGAACAGCCTTCTGCCATCTTCTTATGTATGTAGTCTCGACTATGGCTAACAGCATGAAGATATGCCCCGCCGCATAAAAGATTCCTCCCAGGAGAAAAGAAATAAGCGTGCCTACATCCCCGATCATAAACAGGATCAGTGCAGGGATAATCATCCTGTTGCGTTTGGTAGGATAATATTTAGTGCCAACTGCCGCAGCTGCTACCCATGGAAGATTGATCAACGCCTTCACTATTATTCGGTGAAGAAGATAATCCTCTCTGTTTTCATAAACCGAGAAAATATAAATACAGTTTATGATAAATACCATGATGCCCACAGCATATAAGCATAAAACCAGGTAACCCAATGGTTTTTTGCCTCCTAAATGATTCATTATGCGGTTTATTCTGTCAGTAACTTTCACTTTAGATTTTTTCCTATGAAGCCCTTTTCTTTACTCATTAGTATCTATCGCCATCAGTGCAAAACATATAACCATCAGCACTGCAGATCCCCATATTGTCCCCTCGTTATAAACTTTGGAACAATTTCCGCCAATACCTGCCCCGAAAGTAAAGAGCAGGATGATCAGAAAACAATCATGTATTTTGACAATATCCTGGTATTTTTTTGTCCTGATGTATGTCGTAACAGATGTGATAAGACTTTTGAGGTTACCGATGCACATGGTAGAAGCGTACATACATCCGTTAACTTTTTTAAACGACTGCAACTGCAGCGCACATGCAAAAGATATCATACAGTCATATATCTATTATGCTATATGTTTTATTCCGCATCAAGATAAACGATTAATGGTTTAGGCCGCCAATCCATCCGGAAAGTCCTCTTACAACATTCTTTTTAAATTCCAGATGTGTTCCTAATAATGGATTCATATACTCCCCCTTAACAATAGTTTGAGATTATTAATTTTTTATGCGTCATCCCCCAAAAAAAGAACCGCCCATTTGAGGACGGTTCCTTATCTTACTCAATATAGAATTTACTCTGTCTTACTATCTTCCTCAGACTTATTCTCCTCGGCCACCTCTTCTGTAGATGCAGCCTCGTCAGCTTTAGATTCTTCAGCATTACCTGTCTCAGCCTCAGTCTCAACAGCCTCTGCTTTGTCCTCTTCAGCCTTCACCTCATCTTTAGGTTTATCCACCGCATCAAACAGGTCCTCCAGCGTAATAGTCATCATATCATCATTACTTGGATTCTCCATTGCAGCGATTCGCCTTGCCTGATTAGTGATGATCTCCTCAAAGAGGTTTCTGACCTCACGAGCGTTGGCAAAGTTGTCGATGTTCTCTATCTTCTTGGCTGTGATAAGCGCCCTGATCTGGTGCTTCACATCCTCTTCAACCTTGTAATCATACTTATTGCAGTTCATCTCAAAGATCTGCTCAAGCTCGTCGATACTGTAGTCCGAGAACTCAATATACTTGTTGAACCTGGACTTAAGACCCGGGTTACTGTCGATGAACTTCTTCATCGGATCTGTGTAACCGGCTACGATGACAACAAAGTCGTCTCTGTTGTCCTCCATGGCCTTAAGGATCGTATCAATTGCCTCCTGACCGAAAGCATCGTCCTTCTGAGCAAGGGCATAGGCCTCGTCGATGAAAAGAACTCCGCCCTTAGCCTTGGCGATCTGTTCCTGAGTCTTGATGGCAGTCTGACCAACATATCCGGCAACAAGGCCCGAGCGGTCAACCTCCACCAGCTGTCCCTTGGAGAGAACTCCGATCTGCTTGTAAATCTGAGCAATGATCCTGGCAACTGTGGTCTTACCTGTTCCGGGATTACCAGTAAATACCAGGTGGAGCGAAACGGGAACAGACTTAAGTCCCTGCTCCTGTCTGGCCTTCTGAACCTTAACAAAAGCCGTCAGCTCTTTTACATCGTTCTTGATGGTAGTAAGGCCGATGAGATTATCAAGGGTCTCCATCGGATCCTCTTCTGGCTCTTTGGGCTCTTCCGGCTCAGGAGTCTTGACATTGCTGTCAGCAGCGAAAAGAGCTTTCGCCTCCTCTAAAGCGTCATTGGCATTTGCTACAGCATCTTTTTTTGGCGCAGCCGTTGTCTCTGACGCAGGTTTATTTACCGGAGGAATATATACGCTTCCATCCTTGGGCTTATCAGGCTTTGCGCCTGTCCCTGAGGACGAACCCGAAGGCTTAGAACCGGATGATGAGAAAAAGTCCCCATATATGCTCCCCAGCAAATTCCTCTCCATACTTGTAATCTTTTGTAATGTTTCTAATTCTTTTTCTCTATCTATTCCCATATCAGTCGTTTAAAAACCAGCCTTTTCTTGACAGGAAAGTTCTTGTTGTAACAAGGGCATCCACGTCCTGTCCAATAATCTGTGATGCCGTAGCCTTAACTGAAGCAGCACCTCCTGTACCAAGGTTCTTGTATGCGTCATAGGCCATCTTGCGGCTGCCATCAAGGTTCTTAAGTCCCTGGGCAATGTGACTCTCCATCTCATGAGCGTCATCGGTCTCTCTAAAGAGAATGAAGCTGGTGATATATGGATTGTTCTCAGCCATTGTGTACGCATAAACAATAGATGCATACTGAGCATCCTCGCCAAAGCTTGATGTGTAGCCGATCTCGGTAAGTGAGATATCACGAACGCGGCCTGTCGGGCTAAGGAATGATGCCTGGCACATGTAATCAGTAAGGATATATACGTTCTCCATTGTGATGTATGGAGTTGCAAGTGTTGTGTTTACATACTGAGACTGCTGCTTCCATGCGTATGGATCAAAGAGCGGTGCATTATATGGATGAACAGACAGTGACCAGTCGATGTTTCCTTCACGGGCCATATAATAGTTGAATCTGTCGAGATATGTCTTGGATAAGAAGCATCCGGGATTGGACTTTCTGTTCCACTCCTGATCAAAGGATGTGTAAATCCTTGCGTTTGCATTAACCGCCTTGATCTCGTTATAGAAAATTCTAAATGCCTTAACATACTCGCTGACATTGAGCTCAATATTGGTTGAGTTCATGTAGTACCACTCTGTTCTGGCATTTACTTCGTTTCCGATTACCCAGTTATCAACCGTTCCATATGCTCCGCCTGAATATCTCTGGGCAAGGAAGGCTGCAATAGCCTTAAGATGCTGTGTACCGCCATCCTCCTTGGTATTCATTGCATATCCGGGACACTTATGTGAATCCCTTGCAAGCGGATGAATCAGGTCAGCTCCGGCCTCAGTCTTGTTGTTGAGCAGAGTCATTGTCAGCTGGAAATTGTTGTCAGTGCAGTAGCGTACAAATCCGTCATACTGTGAAAGGCCTGCACCATTGAACTGATAATCAACTCCGTTGTAAGTGAATGGGATTACATTTGATCCATCGCCAGGTCCAACTATATCGCCAAGATAGATGTTGTAAACCATCTGGGCAATACCAAGCTCTTTAAAAGATGCAGTATCAAGAGAGTTTGGCAGAATACCCTTCATACCGTGGTCTCTTCTTGCAACGGTCTTGGTGGCCTTAGCCTCAGGATTGGTGATATAGTGCTCATCACTTACCTGAACCATTGAACCGCCGCTTCTTACTGCAACCAGGAACTTCTTGGACAGATTGGAACCTGCCGCATAGTAGTTAAGCGGGAATGTAAAAGTAGCTGTAGCGCCAACCGGTGCCTGTGCTACAACAGTTCCTACAACACCGTCCTGATAAACCTCATCTGCGTACAGATAATACTGTCCGTCGGAAGATGATGGAACAGGGTTTGCAGAAACATTAACTACAACATTGTCCCCCTGAATTGTACAGGATGTGATACTTACCACTCTTCCTGCAGCCTCGGCAACTGCGCCCTTATTACCGGAAACAAGTCCCGCACTCTTACCTGCTGCCGCCATGGTCACAACAACCATAACGCCTGCTAAGATTTTCTTCACAATACTCATTTTTTTCAAAACACACCTCCACCTTTCATCACTTATGCATTTATTATCGCATCCGTGAAGCTATTTAGCGCCTCCGCATCCTTAGCATGAAGCGCACTCTTAATTGTCAGTACATTTTCCAAAACAGTGACATTCTTAAGAGCTGAGAGCTTCTCGCCCATAAGCTTGCCTGTAACCGGAGCCCACGTACCGTTCTGCGCAAGGGCAAACACCCTGTTCTGAACGCCAAGAGCCGCCATGTCAGAAATGAAATTCTCCATTGGCGGATAAACTCCGTTGTTGTAGGTAGGACACATAAGCACGATCCTCCTGCAGCGCCAAACCTCGCCTATGAGATACGAAACATCCGTGCCGGACACATCGTAAACTCTCACATTTCCGGCACCCTTTTCCCGGAGCTGACCTGCAACTGCCTCAGCAGCGCTGGCTGTATGTCCGTAAAGACTGCCATATATTACTATAACACTATCTTCTTCACTTTCATAGGTGCTCCACTTCTGATATTTATCAATAAAATACGAGATGTCTTTTCTCCAGACCGGTCCGTGGAGCGGCAGGATCATCTGTATATCAAGTCCTGCTGCCTTTTTAAGAACCGCCTGCACCTGAACGCCGTACTTTCCAACAATATTTGCGTAGTATCTTCTTGCTGACGGCAAAAAGTCCTTGTCAAAATCATACTCGTCAGCAAATATTCCACCATCAAGCGCTCCAAACGTACCAAAGGCATCAGCCGATAAAAGAGCTCTATTCTTATCATCATATGCAAAAAGAACTTCCGGCCAGTGAACCATAGGCGCAGCTACGAAGCTAAAGGTATGAGCCCCGGTTGAGAGGGTATCCCCTTCCTTCACCTCAAGCTTATTATAGCCTTCCGACTCAGGGAAGAACTGTCCCATAAATGTAAAGGTCTGCTTGCCCCCAACCACTGTCACATCAGGGAAAAGAGCTGTCACCTTATCTATCAGTGAGCAGTGATCCGGCTCCATATGAAGCACTACAAGGTAATCCAGCTTCCTGCCTCCAAGGGCCTCCTTTAAATTCTCAATATACTGATCTGCCACGGTAACATCCGCGGTATCAAAAACTGCTGTCTTCTCATCGTCTATAAAGTAGCTGTTGTAAGACACTCCCTCAGGTATGGGAAAGATATTTTCAAACCTTGAAAGTCTGCGGTCACTTCCTCCTATCCAGAAAATTCCATCAGCTACCTTCTTAATTCCTCTCATGACTTAATAAGTCCTCCTTTGAATTTATTTTTTGAATTCGAGAATTGTCTTTTCAACAACCTTTATATCAATAGGCTTAGTTACATGAGCGTTCATACCGGCATCAAAGGCCAGCTGAACATCATCCGCGTAAGCATTTGCAGTCATGGCAATGATCGGAATCGTCTGTGACCACTCCGTGCCAAGAGCTCTTATGGCTGCTGCTGCCTCATAGCCGTTCATAACAGGCATCTGGATATCCATGAGGATCATGTCATAGTCGCCCTCATTGGCAGCCTTGAACATCTCCACAACCTCCTGTCCGTTCACACCTCTGTTAACAGATGCGCCGTACATATCCATCAGCTCGATAAGGATATCTGCATTGATATCATTGTCCTCTGCTGCCAGGAACTTCATGCCTTCAAGAGGATTCTTTACCTCCTCTTCAACTGCGGTACTTCTCTTTGTTATATCATCAATACTCTGTTTGATAACATACGGAAGAACCGGCTTCTGGAAGATCTCATTGGCTCCTGCCTCTCTGAGGGCATCTGCCTCCCGATCATAGTATGCAGTCATGGCAAGGATTATGCTGTTGTTGCGATTGTCCTTAGCCCTTATCTGCTTGATGACATCTGCGCTGCCCATATCCTCAATGGTCTCATCCACAATGATCAGATCAAAGTACTTATCATTATTGGCCCACTCATCAACATATTTGATGGCTTCTGTTCCGCTATACGCACAAACTGGCTCCAACGTATTGTTTGCTAAGTTCTTTTCAGCTGCCTCATTAAGCTTCTCATCCGCATTGACAACCAATACTGTTCTGATGCCATGTGCTTGCCAGAAGTCAATGTCGTTGGTATCAACTGCCTTGAGCCTTAGGTTTACAATAAAGGTACTTCCCTTTCCTTCCTCAGACTCAACGCGGATAGTTCCACCCATAAGCTCTACGAGACTCTTTGTGATGGCCATTCCAAGTCCTGTTCCCTGGATTGTCTTGGTGGCACCTTTCTCCTCTCTTGAGAAGGCCTCAAATATCTTATCCTTGTACTCAGGCTTCATACCGATACCATTGTCCGCAATGGTAAACTTCACATTCTGGAATCCCTCTGATGATGAAGAGGATTCTTCAATCGTAAAGTCGATCTTACCTCCCTCGGGAGTGTATTTAACTGCATTTCCAAGGATATTCATAAGGATCTCATTGATCCTCTGCTTATCACCCATGAATACATCGTGCTCCATCTCCTCAATGTGCACAGTGTAGGTCTGGTTCTTGTTCTTTGCCTGGAAGCTGATAACGGAGTTGATCTCCTCCAGCAGCATTCCGATGGCCATTTCCTTGATATCAAGAGTGGTCTTTCCGGACTCGATCTTACTCATATCAAGAACGTCGTTAAGAAGTCCCAGCAGGTTATGAGATGCAAGGGATATCTTGTGTGTGTATTCCTTGACCTTATCCGGCTCGTCTGCATGCTTTTCGATAAGGAGATTAAATCCTGTGATGGCGTTCATAGGTGTCCTGAAATCGTGGGACATATTTGCAAGGAAGCTCGTCTTTGCCTTGTTTGCGGTCTCTGCAGCATTGAGCGCTTCCTGCAGCTGGTGGTTTCTTCTGAACTCCTGGGTTCTGTCGTAGAGCGCCAGCGCCAGTCTCTTTCCGCCATCGTCTATGGTGCAGACAACGATTCCACGATAATACAGGTGCTCATTAGTCTTAAGATTCTCAAAGCTTATCTCATCAAGGATCTGGGCATCTCCTGTCTTCATCGCGCTGTTTATTGCATCATCCAGCCTGATCTCATCCTTGTCTCTCTGAGCCCTGCCAATATTTCTTATATCGCTCATAAGCTCATTAGCAGGAATTCCAAGAACATTCTCGGCGTTCGCCGTAATGAAGCTTGCATCAAAAGTATCCTCGTTGACAACAGCCAGGATATCGTTATTCTGCTCTACCACGAAATCAAACAGCCACTCTCTGTAATGAATATCGCTGTCTTTGAGCTTAAGCTGCTCCTGATTCATCCTCTCAATCTCAGCTACCATATTGCTGAGGGTATCCGCCATGTCTTTTATCGAAGCAGACAGCTGTCCCACTTCATCAGCATACAGATCGGTATTCTCCACATTGAAATTTCCCTGCTTGATCTGCTTTGCCATATCGTTGATATTGCTGATCCTCTTACTGAATTTGGCAGCAAAGCGGTGTCCGAATATAAATGCGACGGCGAAGATAACTCCGGCAATAACAATAACCGACAACAGAATACTGAAAACATCTGATGTGATCTCACTTCTGTCAATATAGTAGTATAATACCCATCCATTATCCGTGCGATCGGACTGAGTGATAAAGTACCTGCCGGTATTAAGCTCTCCCTCAACCTCATCGTTCATTATTCTTTCAACGATCTTCTGTTCCAGGTTAGTATCGGATATCCTCCTGTGATTAATAACCTGCTTTTCACCATCCAAAACGATGATTCCGTTGTTCAGATAGTTAGTCTGATTGATAATGGAAAAGAAAGAGTCGTTTCGAACCTTCAGTACGATCATTCCTATTCGCTTTGATGACGTAGCTGAATCAAGAAGAGCCTTGATAAGATAAACTCCCCCGTCTTCATCCACATCCCAGAAAGCGTCGTACTCTTTAGAAGTATCTTCGTACCACTCAAGCTGTTTATCCGTGGTCGGCTTTAGCAGGAAGTCACCCATATGCGCCTCGTCCAAAAGGTCCGAGAATATGATTATGGATTCGATATTTACATCGCTGCTGAGGTAGTACCAGATCAGTGGTTCAATCTCATCGTTTAGCTCTTCTGTAAGTGTGTACGGATCAGAGCGCACTTTTTCCAGCGCTTTCCTGAAGTTATCTTCATAGGAAAAGAACTTTACGACGTCATTTTCTCTTTTGACATTATTCTCGATACCGTAGGAAATAACCTCAACACTGCCCTTCATGGCAATCTGCGTCTGCTGGATCAGGTTATTTCTGGCCACAATGTATGAATACGTGCCCAACATCATAATGGGAACAAAGATGAGCATCACAAACAATCGTATAAGTGTCTTTCTTATGGTGTCTGCATATCTTAAACGTCCAAACCGTCTCATTTAGTCACCTCGTCACTGACCTTCATGAAGAATCTCGTACACTAGTGCATCTACATTTGCAAAGGCTTCATCCAGAGTTTCTCTCTTCAGGATTACCTTTTGAAGCTCTCTTCCGAATTTATAATGGATTGGCCTGTTGAGTTCCATTCCCCAATCCATCCAGGGTGTAAACACCATGCCATCCTCGTAGCACTGTTCTATGCCTTCGAACACCTTGTCCATTTCAAAATGCGTATCTTCCAGGTATGTCTGGCTTCCCGGCCTGTCATAAAACAGGGCAACCTGCCCCTCGAATCTTGCAAGAGATGCCATTACCTGTTTTGCCTTATTGAAATTCTCGGAGTTTTTATTAAGAGCAAAGCCAAGATCACATCCACCGATGATTGCTCCCACTGCTCCGTCAGTACTAAAGTAAGGAATAGTTCCAAGCTTCATATCCGGATTTATTTCCATGATGGATTTATAGGTCTCCGGTCCGCCGACTATCATAGCTGCCTCACAGTTACAAAAGCGCTCTATCGCGGTAAGCTCATCTATCGTGTACATGTCCGGAGTGAAAATATCGTGGGATACAAGTTCCTCCCAGCAACCCATATAGGGAAGCAGTTCCTCCGTGAATGTCGTTCTTCCATACTGGAGCCTTCCTCCAAACCCCCTTCCCCTGTCGGTATATAAATAGTCCGCTGACAATGCTCCGAAAGCAGTGTTGGAGAAGTTATACGGATCCTTGAGGCTTGCAGCCAGAGGTGTGATTTTTCTTACAACCTTCAGGTAATCACAGCATCCTATCAGCGTAGAAAAGCTATTTGGTACCTTGACACCCTTCTGATCAAATAACTCTTTATTATAAAAGATGCATTCAAACTCTGAGGTATTGGGAACAGCATACACAGCATTGCCATAGCCAAAGGCCTGCTTGGCCTCCTTGTTAAACTTTGCAGTGATATCAGTCACATTGGCAATATATCCTGTGACTGCATGCTTTTGCACCATCTCCTGATCCATATAAAGGATATCCGGTGCACCCTTTATAGATAACTTTGCATCAATAATCTGCTCATAGTTGCTCTTGGCAATATATTCAAATGTAAAATTTACTCTCGGAAACTCTTTGGCCAGATATGCCTTGAGATTTGTCAGATCACTTTCCGGAAACCAGGTTGCAATTCTGATATCCGTCTTTATATGATAATAGTCCTGCAAAAGATCTGCAGTGGTAAGAGCGTGCTCCTCTTTGGACGCACCAAAAGACAGGCTCGCATTTGTGGGGATCATTCCACCCAGCGCTCCTGTCAGAACAGTAACAGCTGAAATAACACTTAAGAAGATCTTTCTAAGCTTCCTGCCCTTCATATGTACCTCATAAGAATCATCATCTGATCATTATTTTTTTGATCACCCCAACATAAACGTAATGATAATCCCCGGTCTTATAAAACTCTTCTAAGAGAGATCTGTCTACAAAACCTTCCTCCCCAAATTCTTTTTTGAAAAGAACTTTAGCCGTAATTACATTATCGGCCTCGTCAATAAAAGGTATCCCATCATCGTAATTAACGGTGAGACGGGCACCTGCTATCTTGTCTTCTGTTCTTCCTGATACAGCCTCAAGGTATTTAAGGGCTCCCCTGTACTCAGTCTGATTCAAAAAACTGATTGAGAATTCCTTGGTCTCATCAAGGAACTCCTTGGTATATCTCTTTCCGGGAAGGAAGATAAATACGATTCTTCTGTCCCAAAGATATCCTACTCCGCCCCAGGAGGCAGCTGTAGTGTTGACCTTGTCGCCCTTTGCAACAGTAATTAGCATCTTGGTGCCTTTAAAGGTGAATGGTCCATCATCAACATCGGACGGTTCTACTGGCTGAAAAACGTGCATGCTTACCTCCATTTCCTACTTGTGAAGCCGAATCAGAAATCCCTTATGGTATCATCATCGGTTAAACCGGTATTTTCAATTTTTGTTATCGTTACATCGTAACTAAAATCGTCGCTCACTTTAATAGTAACACGGTCTCCTACCCTATGTCCAAGTAATTGTTTACCAAGTGGCGACTCGATGCTCACAAGACCCTTGAGGGAATTCTTGCGCATGGTGGTAACGATCTTGTATGTCTCTAAAGTGCCATCCTCTTCAATCCTGATGGTCACAGTCTTATTCATTCCCACTTCGTCATCTTTAGTATTATCGTCAATAACCCTGGCAGTCTTAATCATTCTCTCCAGAAATCTTATTCTGCTCTCGTTCTGATTCTTGGCCTTCTTGGCTGCATAGTACTCGAAATTCTCTGAAAGATCTCCCTGGGCTCTTGCTTCCTTAACATGCTCTAAAAGTTCTTTTCTCACCACAACCTTGCGGTGAACTATTTCTGCTTCCATGTCTTCAATGTCTTTTTTAGTAAGTTCGTTGTGCATTATCTCCCCCAATGAATATTTTTCTCAATATACAAAGAAGGGTAAAGCCTTGGCTTTACCCTTCCGGAAAATTCTCTTATTACCTGAATCAAGCCTTGCCAACTGATCCAAAGAGCTCCATCTTCTCCTTAACTGTAGCCTTGATAGCCTCAGCACCGGGAGCAAGAAGCTTACGTGGGTCAAATCCCTTGCCTTCAAGATCCTTGCCGGCCTCGACATATTTACGAGTAGCATCTGCAAAGGAAAGCTGACACTCTGTATTAACGTTGATCTTGGATACTCCAAGGTCGATTGCCTTCTTGATCATGTCTGAAGGGATTCCTGTGCCGCCGTGAAGAACAAGTGGCATAGCTCCTGTTTTCTGCTGGATAGCGTCAAGAACGTCGAATCTGAGTCCTGGCCATCCCTCAGGGTATTTGCCGTGGATGTTACCGATTCCGGCTGCGAGCATGTCTACACCAAGATCAGCAATTCTCTTGCACTCTGCAGGATCAGCGCACTCGCCCATTCCTACAACGCCGTCTTCCTCGCCGCCGATTGATCCAACCTCAGCCTCGATTGAAAGGCCAAGCTGATGAGCTACGTTAACCAGCTCAGATGTCTTAGCAACGTTCTCCTCGATGTCGTAGTGAGAACCGTCGAACATGATGGATGTGAATCCGGCCTTAATGCACTTGTAGCATCCTTCGTATGTGCCGTGGTCTAAGTGGAGAGCAACGGGAACGGTGATTCCAAGGCTCTCATCCATAGCCTTAACCATAGCTGCAACAGTACCAAAACCTGTCATGTACTTGCCTGCGCCTTCTGATACGCCGAGGATTACAGGGCTCTTCAGCTCTTCTGCTGTTAAGAGAACTGACTTTGTCCACTCAAGGTTATTGATGTTGAACTGACCAACTGCATAGTGGCCTTCTTTTGCTTTTACAAGCATGTCTTTAGCAGATACTAACATTTTGTTTCTCCCCTTTTTCTATAGTTTTGATGGTTACAACCATTATATACTCGTTGTCCGCTTTAATCAAACCCAAAGAAGTTATCTGACCAGAATTCTTCATCAGTTGTTGCCGCGAAGCTGTCATACCTGAGAACATAACCGGTATTTCTTGACATTGTAAGGCTCAAAACGCCGTCTTTTTCAGTCTTTGTGGTAGGCGCAGTATCAAATCCCTTGCTGTCGGAAACTATGAGCTGTTTGAACTGGGCGTCCTTAGGTATACCCATGGGCCACACTTCAATTTCTCTTGTGACCTCAAATTCGTTTAAATTGATAGCCACTACTATGGCTGAAGTTCTGTTGAACCTGCCAAATGCAAGTATATTATTCTCTGCATAAAGCTCTCTTACAGAACCTGTTTTAAGCTCCATGCACTCTTTGTGGATACGGATCATTTCCTTGTGGAACTGGATCATTTCCTTATCTTCATTTCCCCAGGGATAGGTTCTTCTGTTGTCAGGATCTGTAAATCCGCATACTCCGGCTTCATCTCCGTAGTAAATTGTGGGAGCTCCGGGCCATGTCATCTGGATCATGACCGCCTGTCTCATTATGTATTTTTTGATTCCGGTGTTGGCCATGGAAGGCATCAGCGAATCGCAGCGCCCCACCTTCTGGCTGGTCCTTGTAAGGAATCTGGAATGATCGTGGTTGGAGAGCTCATTCATGGCTGTATACAGGGATGGCATTGTAAAATTCTCTCCCCCTGCATAGAGCATGGTATCAAAAAACTCTCTGGCATTTCCGACACGGGTGGGCTTGAACTCGTCGCTGTGCTTTTCCATTCCTGTCAGGCACCATGTCAGTGGCTCCATGAAGGCGTCATAGTTCATGACGGTATCCCATTCCTTGCCGCCAAGCCAGTCTTTGGCCGGGCCGTAGTGCTCTGCAAGGATTATGGCGTCAGGATTGGCCTCCTTGACTTCCTTTCTAAACCTCTCCCAGAATCTGTGGTTGTACTGGGGTGAGTGACCCAGGTCAGCAGCCACATCCAGTCTCCAGCCATCGACATTGTATGGCTCAGAAACCCATTTTCTGCCGATACCTATTATGTAGTCCTCGAGCTCTTTTGACCCTTCGTAATTGAGCTTTGGCAGGGTATCATACCCCCACCATCCGTCATAGCTTGTGTTGTAGGGCCAGTTGCCATTAGAAAACGAAAAATAATTTCTATATGGGCTGTCTGCAGATACGTATGCGCCCTTCTCATAGCCCTTGGCATCCTCGTAAATGCGCTCTCTGTCCAGCCACTTGTTAAACGATCCGCAGTGGTTGAATACGCCATCAAGGATCACCCTGATATTTCTCTTATGCGCTTCTGAAACCAGCTTGGCAAAGAGCTTGTCGCTGGCCTCCAGATTTTTCTTGTTGGTAACTCGCTTAATGTAGCGCTGTGCCCGCTTATTATTCTTTTCAAACTGAGGAAGGATGTCTCCATCGTCCTCTACGATCTTTCCAAAGTGGGGATCGATGTGGTCATAATCCTGAATATCGTATTTATGACAGGAAGGAGATACAAACAGGGGATTAAAATAGATGACCTCAATACCTAGATCCTGTAAATAATCAAGCTTATCAAGTACTCCCTGGAGATCGCCACCGTAGAACTCGCAAAAATCTGTCTTTGGATCCGGATACTGACTCCAATTGTCAACCTTTTTGACACTGATCCCATTGTAGGAGTATTCCCCGTTCATAACATCATTTGTTGGATCCGAGTTACAGAATCTGTCAACAAAGATCTGGTACATTACTGCACCTTTGGCCCAGGCCGGAGTTGAAAAGCCGGGTATTACCACAAACTTCATGCTCTCTCTGATGTCCGTAACCGGACCTCTCCTGTCAAAGCGCCAGAAACTGCCGTCCTTGCCTGTTATTTCAAAATAGTATCTAAAGGGATTGCTGCCGATATTAACAGATATGTCATAATAATCGAAACCATTATCGGTCTCGGAAAGCTTCATTCTGCGATGTTCATTCCCCCACATCAACATGACCTGAGAAGCCTCTCCGTGGGCGCATCTGAATCGAAAATCAGTGATACGTCCAACATCCGGTTCCGCAGGCCTTAGAAAATCCAATGTCATGTCGTGAAAAAATGCCGACTGGTTCATAAAAAGTCCTTCTAAACAATAAATATTTTTACAAAGTAAAAAAGACAGCGGGGTAGCTGTCTTTTTAGAGAAGGTATTTCTTTCTTATGGGGTATAGCAAAAAACTATATAATGTATTGGGGGGTTACGCTTATTATACTAGCATCCCCCATCCCCCGCGTAAAGACTAATACTTCACAAATTTGTCAAAAACAGCTTTGAGTTTTTGTGCACTGTGCACAATCAAATGTCAACCTGTACATCATCTGTAATGGTATGGCCCTCAAAAAGAGCCTCAAACTCTTCTCTTCCGATCTTCTCCTTCTCGATCAGAAGCTTGGAGCTGGCATGAAGAACATCCTCGTACTGAAGAATGATCTCTTTTGCCTTCTTGTAGCACTTGTCGATGATGGTGCGAACCTCCTGATCGATCTCGCCTGCCACCAGCTCTGAGTGCTTCTTGGAATGGGAGATGTCGTATCCGATAAATACGTCCTCCTCATTCTCGTCGTAGTTTACAACACCGATGTTATCAGACATACCGTACTTGGTAACCATGCTTCTTGCTTCCTGGGTTGCCTTTCTGATATCGCTTGATGCGCCGGTGGTAATATCCCCAAATACAATCTCCTCAGCGATCCTTCCGCCAAGGGAAACCATGATATCCTGAAGCATCTTGCTCTTTGTAAGGAACATTTCATCGTTCTCGGGAAGCGGCATTGTGTAGCCTGCTGCCCCAAGACCTGTAGGAATAATGGATACCGTGTGTACCGGTCCAACATCCGGAAGTACATGGAACAAAATAGCATGTCCCGTCTCGTGGTATGCCGTGATCTTCTTCTCCTTGTCAGAGATGATGCGGCTGTGCTTCTCAGTACCAATACCTACCTGGATAAAGGCCTTGTTGATATCATCCTGCCTGATAAACTGTCTGTCGCCCATAGCTGCGTTGATGGCCGACTCATTAAGAAGGTTCTCAAGATCAGCTCCCGTAAAGCCTGCTGTAGTCTGAGCAACCTGCTTGATGTTGACGTCCTCTGCAAGAGGCTTGTTCCTTGCATGGATCTTGAGGATCTCTTCTCTTCCTCCGATATCAGGCCTTGAAACAGTGATCTTTCTGTCAAATCTGCCCGGTCTTAAAATAGCGGGATCGAGAATGTCCACCCTGTTGGTGGCCGCCATAACGATGATACCCTCGTTGACACCAAAGCCGTCCATCTCAACCAGCAGCTGGTTAAGAGTCTGCTCTCTCTCATCATGTCCGCCGCCCATACCGGTTCCACGCCTTCTGGCAACGGCATCGATCTCATCGATGAACACAATACATGGACTGTTCTTCTTGGCCTCCGCAAAGAGGTCTCTTACTCTGGAAGCACCTACACCTACGAACATCTCAACGAAGTCCGAACCCGAGATGCTAAAGAAAGGAACTCCTGCTTCTCCTGCCACCGCTCTTGCCAGCAGTGTCTTACCTGTTCCCGGCGCTCCCTCAAGGAGAACTCCCTTAGGGATCCTCGCCCCGACCTTGGTAAATTTCTCAGGGTCCTTTAAGAATTCAATGATCTCTGCCAGCTGTTCCTTCTCTTCCTTAAGTCCTGCCACATCTCCCAGAGTTATCTTGTTATCTTCTCCTGTGGACATGCGGGCTCTGCTCTTTCCAAAGTTCAGCATCTTGTTGTTGCCCGAGCCCTGACTCTGGATATTGGAAAAGAGCGAGAAGATGAATACCATTACTATCAGTCCTACAATGATAGGAATGATTCCGGTTATCAGTATATTCTCCGAGGGAACATCCTTGACTTCCACGCTGATGTTGTTTTCTGTAAAGTATCTCTCAATATCAGTCACATCAGTGGAATAAAAGATTACATCAGCAGTGCCGTCATTAAAGCTCACCCGGACAGAGCCTGTAGGCGTCTCCGAATTGGGCGTAATAACGGCATAGGCAACCTTATTAAGCGCTACATCGGCCTCTAGGTTTGTTCTGGTATACGCTGAAGTCTGATCCTCCACCAGTCCTCTTCCATACTCAAGAAAAACCACTGCCAGCAGCAGCACGATCACGAAAACGAATAGCGAATTGAAATTTTTTGAACGGTTCAATTTAAAACCCTTTCCCCTTTAACAATACTTTTTTTGAACATCCTTAGTTAAACTCAACAACTCCGATATAAGGAAGATTTCGGTATCTCTGGTCATAATCAAGGCCATAGCCCACAACAAACTCATCCGGGATCTCAAAGCCTGTATAATCAACCTTGACATCTGTCACTCTGCGCTCAGGCTTGTCAAGAAGTGTGCAGAGCTTGATGCTGGCAGGACCGCGGTCTCCAAGCATCTTGATAAGATAAGAAAGAGTCCTTCCGGAATCCACAATATCCTCAACAATAATGACATTTCTGTCCTTTAAGGGCTCGTCCAGATCCTTAACGATCTTTACAACGCCGCTGGATTTTGTTGAGCTGCCATAGCTGGACGCAGACATAAAGTCCATGGTAACCGGTACGGTGATGCGCTTAGCCAGCTCGCACATGAAGAAAACGCCGCCCTTAAGGACGCATACAAGATGCACTGTCTTTCCTTCATAATCTCTGCTGATAGCTTCTCCCAGCTCCTTGATCCTGTTGTCTACCTCTTCTTCAGATAGCAATTTACGTACGGATTCAGCCATTAGAAATTCCTCCAGTCTTTATATTTATAGATAATATTCTCTTTGTCGTTTCACTGACCTTGACTGCAGCCCCCATGCGGTAGCCTGGGATCCATAAGATCTCTGCACCATCCGCCAAAAGATACATGGTATCCCTCTCATCCGGAGGGATCTTGGCATCGGTCATAAATTTGGCAACCTGCTTTGTGCGGATCTGATCACCCTGATCTATACGGATGATATCTCCCCGCCTTCTTTGCCTAAATGAAACTGCTTGTATTCTATCATAATCGAACCATTTAGTATATGTTTCTGTGGGTACGACTTTTCGTTTATCATGTGGAAATACCTTGATCTGAGCCATTCCGAGCCCCGGAATTTCTATTTCAGTTTCCTCATTTTCCGATACCCGCAGGGCTATTTCATCCTGGTCGCTAATCCGGTTTTCCAAATGACCTATGATAAGGTTTTCATAATTTCTTTGTGCGGTCAGTCCGTAGGGAAGATTTACAGAAGCTGACCCCTGTACGCTCCCTGATATTCCAAGAACTGCATCAACGTGCACCGCTCCAAGATCTTTTCTGTTTGGAACAAGGTGCTCAAAGCACATGAGAACTATATTTTCTCTTACTATATCCGCCTCTTTTTCAAGCTCTTTTACCGGGAGCTCAACACGGCCATCTGAACACTTAACGATATCCTCGAAGACCTTACGTGCATAGCCCCTTACAAATTCATCTGCTCTGTCAAAAGAGATCGCGGCTCTTGCCAGGTGTTCCACAGAAGCGGGGTTAACCTTGTCCTCCAGCTCCGGGATCACGCAGTTTCTGATGATGTTCCTGGTGTGTTCGTTCTCCGCGTTGGTCTTATCTGTGCAAAAAGAGATTTCCTTTTCTTTTAGATAATCCTCGATCTCGCTTCTTGAGACACACAAAAGTGGTCTGACAATATTGTCCCTGACGGGGCGTATTGCTGCGCCTCCGTGAAGCCCACACCCCCTTAGGAGGTTCAAAAGCAGGGTCTCTGCCACGTCATTTTCGTGATGAGCCACTGCGATGACCGGCGCCTTAAGCTCTTTTGCATAATCGCTAAAGGCTTCATATCTGGCTCTGCGGCCGGCTTCTTCCTCAGTCAGCTTAAGTTCTCTTGCCATCTTCGGAACATCTATGGTAACTGCCTTAAAGAGAACGTCTCTCTCTGAGCAGAAACTTCGGCAGAACTCCTCATCCTGCCAGGCCTCCTGCCTTATCCCGTGATTGATGTGGATGGCGGCGGAGCTTATCTTAAGAACATCCCTAAGGTCACAAAGCACCTGCAAAAGAGCTGTTGAATCCGCGCCACCGGAAAAGCCAACCACGACGGTATCCCCCGGGGAAAACATATTATTTTTCCTTATGAAGCTAAGTACTTTCCCTGTAAATCTGTCCATTTTCCGTACTTTTCATATCAAAAGCGCAGACCCATACGGACCCCGTATAAATGTCTGCGCCTAACTCCAATAAATCAGCTATCCGTGTTTCGAAATACTATCTCACCCGGATATACAAGACCAAGCTTTTCCTTGGCTGTGTCCTCTATATATTTACGCGTCTGTGTATATCTCTCGAACTCGGCAATCTCATCGCTTCTGCGGACCTCATATTCGATCTGCGCGTTAAGTTCTGCTTCTCTGTTTTTGTACTCACTGGCCTTTTGCATGAGCCCTATGCTCTTGACGCAGACCACGGTAACCAGAATGAGAACTACGATGCTGGCCCAAACGATGCCTGCCCTGTTCTGAAAACGACGCCTCTTATAACGAGCTCTGGTCGCCATTATTCCCCCCCTAACTGGCACTGCTAATACTTCACTTTAATTGTAATACAGCTGTTTTTATCGTGTCAATTTGCTTTGACATTTAAATGTATCTGTAGAGGTTTGTTACGTCCTCTTTGTGGATGGTCTCCTGAATGTCCAGAACCTCCACTGATACATCTTTGTTGCCAAAGCCAATGGTGATCTTGTCTCCAACCTTAACTTCTGCAGATGCCTTGGCGGGTTTGCCGTTGATCTGAACCCTTCCGGCGTCGCAGGCCTCGTTGGCAACTGTCCTTCTCTTTATAAGTCTTGTTACTTTTAAATACTTGTCTAATCTCATTTATCCCTCTCCGGATGCAGTAGTTGCTGCATCGCTTGCTTCGTTATTTGTTTCGGAGCCCTCGCTGGCTGCAGAGGATGCCTCTGTAGAGGAAGGGGTCTCCTCTTTGGATGCCGAAGCGCCGCCATCTGTGGATGCTTCTGTAGAAGCTGCGCTTCCGCCCTCAGATGTTCCTTCGCCGGGCGCAGCATCGGCGCTGCTGGCGCTGGTAGCAGACGATGAGTCCGCAGAAGAGCCTTCCGTAGATGCCGAATCACTGTTGGTTGATGAACCTGCCGCAGATGAATCGCCGGTAGATGCACTTCCTGACGAAGAGTCGCCTGTTGACGCACTTGAGGCACTTCCTGATGAATCACCTGTTGATGCACTGGACGCACTTCCTGATGAAGAATCACCTGTCGATGCGCTGGACGAACTTCCTGATGAAGAATCGCCTGTTGATGCACTGGATGCACTTCCTGATGAAGAATCGCCTGTTGATGCACTGGATGCACTTCCTGATGAAGAATCGCCTGTTGATGCGCTTGATGAGCTTCCCGATGATGAATCACCGCTGGAAGCACTTGACGAACTATCAGAAGATCCGCCTTCCTTTATAAGATCCGGGAAGGTGTATTCCAGATTGTCCTGTGCTTTATCTATATTGATCCTGTAACTCTTGGTCTCATATCCTGACTTCTTAAGGATTACCTCATGGCTTCCCGATATCTTGGTGACGTTAGTCGGAATCTCTCCGATATACGCGCCGTCAAAGTAAAGCTCTGCGCCGTAAGGCTTATCAAAATAAATCTTGTATCCGTCTATAACGGCATTCTCAGATTCCTTCTTTTCAGAGGAAGAGTTGGCGCTGACTGTGGATGCAATTGCCGATGACGAATTAGCGATGTCCGCAATATTGGCAGGAGGCGCACTTATATCAATAGTTCCGCCTGTGCTGGCCGCAATTGCCCCAACATCAGCAGGCTCTGCGCTGGTATCTGTAGCTGAAGAATCGGATGCATCGGACTCTTTTTCCAGATCAATCTGAATGATGGCCTTTGGAGTTCCTACCTTGAGGTACTTATTCTGGGTTTCATACCCGTCTGCGATTATCTTAAGAGAGTGATAACCATAAGTTATGGTCTGGGGTGTATCGGTAAGATACCTTTCTCCGTCCACAAAGACCTCTGCATCATCGGGACTGATGAGGAAGGTCACCAGAGACTCTTTTGGTCTCTCGATATTTACACCGCTGGTATCCACAACTGTTTCCTGGTTGCGGCTTATGTTGACTTCCGTCTGATAGTTGGCGCCGTTACCCAGAATCTGCAAGTTGTAATCGCCCTCAGGGGCACTGAGCATCATGTTTGGAGAAATCTTGTGAATAACCTCATTGTCCAGCTCAAGCCATGCGCCTACAAGGCTGTGATCCTCAACAGTATCTGAAGAGAGGCTCACATACCCGTGTCCGCCAGTTACTACAACGCTGTAAATTTCTTTTCCCAGACCGCGCACAGTGACCCTGTCTGTGGAAAGAACATCCTCGGCAAGGGCAAGCTTACCCTCTGCCATAACAAGGGTTCTGGCATCGATCTTGTAGATATCTCCCTGGATCCTGGCAGTGCCATCGCCTCTGACAAGCTCATGACTCCTGGTGTCCTCCACCGACCATGCGTCGCTGGATACATTGAGTGTTGTTATATGCTTGGTGCTCTTAAGGAAGGTGACATCAACTATCTCTCCAACCTCCAGAAGCGCTGCCGAAAGGACCGTTCCTCTTTCGTCATACATCATACTGGTGTTGTCGTAGGAGAGGGTGTATGTCTTACCTGTAGAATGGTTTCTGAACCTGATCTCTTTTTTGATGGTATCTATGGATCTTATGGCCGCCGTATCAGCAGAATCGTATTTACCGATAAGAGATACGCTGACCTTGTCGGCTTTTTCTGCGGCCTTTGTGATGCTCTGGGGCGAAGAGATTAGCATTGCCCCCGAAAGCATAAGTGCGATAGTTGCCCTAAGTATGTTTTTAAGCTCTCTCATGGCTTCCCCTGTTCCACATGCTCCTTCATGTATTCTTCTCTTAGGCGCTCCGGCTCCAGCAAATACTCTTTTGTGTTGTGCTCGGGATTTTCAAGTACGTCCCTTAGCATGGCATCAAGAATCTCCCCCAGTTTTTTGCCGGGAGCTATTCCGAGCTCTATTAAGTCTTTTCCGTTGACTGCCAGTGACTTTAGATTGACGCAGTCCTTTCTGTCCAAAACTTCGCGGTAGACAGCCCTGGTCTCCTCAATGACCTTAAGCTTTTCATCCCGCAAATATTCGCTCTGTGCCATGGTATCAGCGTATCTGATCTCAAAAAGAAGCGGAAAATCCGTCTCTCCCACCAGATTCATGGCCTTCCTGACACTTCCGGGCTTTGCCGGGAATCTGTAGTCATGGAATCTGACCAGATTGCATACCCTGTCCATGGTATCTCTGTCAAACTTAAGACGCCTGAAAATGTCGTGGGCGATCTTGAAGCTGACCTCTGAATGTCCGTAAAAATGGGAAACACCCTCGTCATCTACTTCAATTGTATCAGGTTTTCCCATATCATGCATCAGCATAGTAAGGCGCAAAAGCTTGTCCTGCCTCACTTCCATAAGTGACCTTACTGTGTGATCCCCCACATTGTACATATGGTGGATGTTGTTCTGGGGTGTGTCCATGCACCGGTCAAACTCCGGCAGAATCACTGCGGTTATCCCAAGCTCCCACGCTTCTTTTATCTTCTCGGGATGAGGTGATATAAGGAGCTTTACCAGTTCGGTCTGAACTCTTTCGGCACTGATCTTTGACAGGTTCGGAGCAAGCTCTTTTACCGCTTCCTTAGTCCCGTCCTCGATCTCGTAGCCCAGCTGCGCGGCAAATCTCACTGCTCTCATGATCCTGAGGGCATCCTCGGAAAATCTCTCCCGGGGATCACCGACGCACCTGATGATGCCCTTTTCAAGATCCTCCATGCCATCGAACTTATCGATAAGACCTTCTTCGTCATTGTAGGCCATGGCATTGATGGTGAAATCCCTTCTTTTCATGTCCTCCACAAGATCCCTCGTGAATGTGACCTCCTTTGGGTGGCGGGCATCCTCGTAAACACCGTCTATCCTGTAGGTGGTTACTTCGTATCCCTCTTTTCCCATCATTACTGTCACGGTGCCATGCTCGATGCCTGTGTCGATGGTTCTTTTAAAGAGCTTTTTTATATCCGCGGGGTGCGCATTGGTGGTGATGTCCCAGTCCTGGGGCTCTCTTCCAAGAAGGGCATCGCGAACACACCCTCCAACTATGTATGCCTCGAAATTTGCCTGATGAAGGGCATCGAGGATGTTCTTTGCATTCTCAGGTATAGTTATCTTCATACCTTCATAATAGCCTAAACCCCTGATTTTGTGAATAATCACTAGGAATTTTCTCATTTAGGTTATATACTTAATGTATGTAATTATGAGGAAAAATGCATGAAATTATGGACTCACCGACGTTATGACAAGATTGCTGCCATAGTGCTGCTCATCATATCCATAGCTGTAATCTTTGGCATTTCAAACTTCTTTTTCAAGCCCACCTCAGAGGTGTGCAGTCTTGATAATGGCTGGAACATCTCTTTGAATGGTGTGAAGATTGAAACGGATTCTCTGCTGGATGCCAGCCTCGGCGTCATGAATAACGGCGATGTTATCGTACTGGACCGGGTAATTTCCGATTATGGCTTAGAGAACCCCTGCCTTATCATGTATTCTATCCACGCTCTGGTGGATGTTTATCTGAATGATGAACACATTTACGCCTTCGGTCACGATTACTATGAAAGGGACCGCACCGTTCCAAAGCGCTACCATTATATCCCCCTGGGCTATGAGTACGCGGGAAAAGAGCTGAAGGTCATCCTTTCAGGTACCAGCTACCACTCATTTTCCGGCGCATCCAGAATTGTTCTTGGTGAAAGACGAGATATTCTGACCTACCATATTGGCAAAATGAAGAAAAATATCATCGTCGGTGACTTCCTGATGATCCTTGGTCTGGCGCTGATGATCCTCTCCCCCTATATGGCCATTTATCACAACAATGATCTAAGGCTTTTTTTCAGCGGACTCACTTCACTTCTTCTGGGAATTTATATCTATGCCTTCTATGGAATCGTAGACCTGCTTTGCAACAATCCCAACCTCAATACCATCTGTGAATACTCATCGATGTACAACATCCCCACTGCCATTTTGGGTTATCTTGCTTCTGTAAACACCGGAAAGCTCAAAAAACTCTTTAAGTCTCTGTTTTTCATTAACATAGTTGTATTCGCGTCTGTATTCGTTTTCTGTGTTATCGGAGACAGCCGTATATTTGAGTTCACCAGTGCACTACATGGGCTTGCTTCTGTTGAAGCCATTTTTTCAACTATTCTCCTTATCAGAAATTCAGTCAAAAACTATAAGGAAGGCAACAGCGGCATTATCACATCAGACAATGTCTTTACCGGCGGCCTTATCATATTCATGCTGCTGGCTATCCTTGATATCTTCAGATACAACTATGCCAAGTTCATATCTTCCCTTGGCGAATCTTCAAGCACCATTACAGGTTTTACCATTGGTGCCGTTATCTTCGTGGCAGGACTTGTTATCAGCTATCTGCTCTATATCATCTCCAATTCAAATCTTCAGTCAATGCAGAGCAGGATCTCCTCTCTTGCCTTCACGGATCCTCTTACAGGGCTTGCAAACAGGGCAAGATGTGAGCAGGTCATGGATATGCTCACTGAGGAAAAGACCCAGTACACCATCATCAGTCTTGACCTCAACAAGCTAAAACAGGTTAATGACACTCTTGGTCATCACGAGGGCGATCGTCTTCTCTCAGGCTTTGCCACTATTTTGTCCGATTGCTTTTTGGACGCAAATCTGGTGGGACGTATGGGCGGCGACGAGTTTATCGTCATCCTCACTGAGGACAGAGCTCTTTCTACTACGAGGCGCATCCATGAGCTATACTCATTGATCAATGACTGGAATCACAAGGAACAGGTATTCCAGTACAGCGCCTCATATGGCTATGCCTACAGCTATGAGGTGCCCAGCGGCTCCGCTCAGGAGGTTTACATGCTGGCGGACAGCCGAATGTATGAAATGAAGCGCGAGCATCAGCTAAATCCGGATAAGGAGGTGGTAAAGAATGCGTAAACTCGTATCCTTCCTTAGCCTGGCAGTTCTGTTTCTTCTGACATTCCTGTATTTTGGCTTCAAGTTCTTTTCCTATAACAGGCAATATGATATCTACAAGCTGGAAAAGGGATGGACAGTAACCTATCATAATCAGAAATACCTGAACACAAACCTTGAGCACCTAAGTCATCAGGTCGGCAATTCCTTCTCAAGAGGCGATGTGGTCAACCTTAATCAGACAACCCCGCTTCCTGATCTTGAGGCGCCTTTCCCTTATCTTGCATTTAAGACCAGGATGTGTAGATATGAGATATTCCTTGACGATGAAATGATCGATTCCACCACAGTGGACGATGCCAACAACAAGGTATTTGTGGGTACCGGCTACAACTTTGTTTCTCTTCCCAAGGACTATGCAGGGAAAAGACTCACCATCAAACTTTACGTGACTGAGAATGCCACCAGAGCAGACATCATCACACCGATGATCGGTGATTTCGATGATCTTTACAGAGAGCTTGTTCACTCGGTTATTTATCCCTTCATCATAGGTCTTTTCATGATAATGTTTGGTGAAGTGTTCCTTGTTATCTCTTTGTTGTTCTATATAAAGACCTCCGGAGTGGGCACTCAGATTCTTTGCTCCATCCTTACTATTGTACTGGGATGCTGGCTGCTTGCGGCATTTGACATTACCGACTTTTTGCTTTTGCCTGCCACCAGCACGACAATTGAATATTCAGCCATGTACCTCACAACACCGCTTTTATATGCTATTGTGCTTAACCTGCACAGGAGAAACAACAACCTGATACTGATGATCATGGGCGCGGCAACAACGATTTTCTCCCTCAGCTTTATTGCGCTCCACGTCATGAACGTGGTGCATATCAATCACTTCCAGTACCCGTATTATTTCATTTCAATAGCAAGTCTCGTAATACTGTTTGCATATGACTTCATAGATTTTAAGAGTAAGTCAAGAAATTCATCCACACTGATACTTATGGGCGGCATTACCTTCCTGGCCTTATCTCTTATAAGCTATGTTGTTTATGCAATACTCAGATCATTTGTGGACTTCAGGCAGAATAAGCTGGTTGAGATCATCATGACCACCGGCGCCATGATGTTTGTATTCATGCAGCTTCTTAATTATTTCGTATTCATGACCCATTCCTTCGCTCAGAAGAAAGAGTACGCTGCCCTTACCAAGATTGCTTACATTGATAATCTCACTGGCCTTCCAAACAGAGTCAGCGGCGACGAGAAAATGGCAGAGCTTGACAGATCGGAAGATGATTTCTGTCTTCTCAGTCTCGATCTAAATGGCCTTAAGGAAGTAAATGACAATGCCGGACATCCGGCCGGAGATAAGCTTCTTCGCTCCTTTGCCGACACCCTGCTTAGCGTCTTTGGATCGCTGGGAACCTGTGCCAGAATCGGTGGCGACGAGTTTCTTGTTCTTATAAGAACCACTACCGCAGAAGAGGTGGATGAGCGATTAAGGCTTCTTGATCAGAAGCTTCTTATCCTCGACGAAGAGGATCAGGATGTCAACCACAGTGTTTCCTATGGCTATGCCTTCAGACATGAAGCCGAGGAAAAGGATGCCCACACCGTATTCATGCTGGCTGACAAGAGAATGTATGACTTTAAGAGGGCTCACTACGCCCATCTGATGAGCAGATAAATTAGAAAATAAAAAAGGACGCGCATTAATACGCGCGTCCCCAATAAACCATTTTTGTAGCAGGCTTTCCGCACATTACACATGTGTCGGAGAGCTTTTCCTGTTCAAAAGGAATGCATCTGCTGGTGGCGTTGAACTCTTCTTTAACCTTTTCCTCACACTCACGGCATCCGCACCACATAGCCTTAACAAAGCCCTTTGTCTCCTTGAAAGCCTCTGTAAACTCCTCTTTGTTGTGAGCTGCAAAGGTGTGCTCCTCAAGGTGCTTCTTAGCTCTGTCAAACATATCCTTCTGGATAGTATCAAGAAGTTCTCCAACCTTGGCAGAAACCTCTGAAATTGCACATTCAATCTTCTCTCTTGTATCTCTTCTTACAAGTACGCACTTGCCTGCCTCAAGATCCTTAGGTCCAATCTCAACACGAACAGGGATCCCTCTCATCTCCTGCTCTGCAAACTTAAAGCCTGGTGTTCTGTCTGTATCGTCTGTCTTTACCCTGTAATCTGAAAGGCTCTTTGCAATATCATAAGCTGCATCAAGAACGCCTTCCTTCTTCTGCTGGATAGGAATAACAACAACCTGAACAGGAGCGATCTTAGGAGGTACTACAAGACCTGAATTGTCGCCGTGTACCATGATCATAGCTCCAATGGTACGGGTTGTAAGTCCCCATGATGTCTGGCATACGTAGTGCAGCTGATTGTCCTTGCCTGCATACTGGATTCCGAAAGCCTTTGCAAAGCCATCACCGAAGTTGTGGCTGGTTGCGCTCTGAAGAGCACGTCCGTCATGCATAAGAGCCTCTACTGTGTAAGTAGCCTCAGCTCCTGCAAACTTCTCTTTATCAGTCTTGCGTCCCTTAACAACAGGGATAGCCATATCATTCTCAAGGAAGTCAGCGTATACGTTCAGCATCTGCTGTGTGCGCTCTTCTGCCTCTTCCATTGTTGCGTGGGCGGTGTGTCCTTCCTGCCACAGGAACTCGCGGCTTCTAAGGAAAGGTCTTGTCTCCTTCTCCCAGCGAACAACGCTGCACCACTGGTTAAGAACCTGTGGAAGATCCTTGTAGGAATGGATCTCGCCCTTATAATAATCGCAGAAAAGAGTCTCTGATGTAGGACGTACGCAGTATCTCTCTGTAAGTGGCTCAAGTCCGCCATGTGTTACCCATGCAACCTCAGGAGCAAATCCCTCTACGTGATCCTTCTCCTTCTGAAGAAGTGACTCAGGAATGAACATAGGAAGATATGCGTTCTGTACTCCTGTCTCCTTGAATCTTGCATCCAGGTGCTTCTGGATAAGCTCCCAGATAGCATAGCCTGCAGGCTTGATCACCATGCAGCCCTTGATGTTTGAGTAGCTTACAAGGTCAGCCTTGATGCATACGTCTGTGTACCATTGTGTGAAATCCTCATCCATGGATGTGATCTCAGAAACCAGTTTCTTGTTGTCTGCCATTTCTTTTTCCTCTCTCTCTTTAGAAGTAGTGGATACGAGGTTGTGTAATAAAAAAGAGCCTTCGCATCCCCAAAACAGGGACCGAAAGCTCGGCGGTACCACCCTATTTAAACCTGCCCTTGCAGATTTCACTTCATTTGACCCTTAACGCGGGAAACGCTGTATTTAGGCTTTTGCTTTCATACAGGACTCCAAGGCAGGTTCGCTGCTTTTCCGTAAGAGCCTCGCACCAGTGGCTCTCTCTCTGAAACGTGATTACAGTTACTAGTCCTCTTCAACGTCTTTGAATATATTTAAAGTAGATTGTAGTAACATTTGTATTTCTTGTCAACAGGATTAATTATCTGTTCAGCTCACTCTGGGGTCCATCTGAGTGATGGTTCCTTATGATGCTGTCAATTACCTGCTTGTCACATGCCGGAAGATCACCGGGCACTGTGTTCTTGACACTGGAGGTTGCATTTCCATAGAAAAGAGCTTTCTCCACGTCGTTATACTCAAGAAGTCCGTACAACACTCCTGAAACATAGGCATCTCCAGAGCCTATCCTGTCGATAACATCGATGCCTGTGTAGGGCTCTTCAGTGTAGAACTTATCGTCCTTTGCGCTGTAGATGGTGGAAGTAAAGTTGTGCTTCTTGGGGCTTATTACCTCCCTTTGAGTTGTGCACACGATCTTCACAGGATAATCTATGGTGTAGTTCCTCATGATATCGGAAAGCTCACCTTCCTTTTGCATCATGCGCCTTGAGGTCTCCTCAGAAACGAAGAGAATATCAACATATGGGAGGATACTCATAATTGCCGCTCTGGCTTCCTCTTCGCTCCAGAGGTTTGCTCTGTAGTTGCAGTCAAAAGACACTGTTGCCCCTGCTGCCTTGAACCGCTTTATCATCTCAGTGGTAACCGCGCATGTATTCTTGTTGAGCGCAAGTGTTATTCCACTGGTATGAAACATTCTTGTGTTGCCATAGACACTCTCCGGGATCTCATCAAGAGAAATCCTTGTGATGGACGAGTTCATCCTGTCATAGACAATTGATGGTTTCCTCGGCGCTGCGCCATTCTCATAGTAGTAGATACCAAGACGCGCCTCCGGGGCATCATCATAGATAAGATAATCATCTGAAACGCCCTCAAACCTTATCCTGTTCTTGATAAAGGTTCCCAGAGCATTCTTTGGAAGCCTCGATATAACGCCGGTGCGAAGCCCCAAAAGAGCTACACCAGACGCCACATTGAGCTCGGAGCCGCCGGCTCTTTTATCAAAAACATCGCCCCTCGTCATAAGCTCATAATTTGGTGGAGACAGTCTAAGCATAATCTCTCCAAAAGTTAACAGATCAAATCTTCCATCTCCCATAGCCGGCCTCCTTACTTAACCATCAAAACTACAGACCATCTGCAGTTATTAATATAATACGATATAGGAATTTCCATTGTAAGAGCTTACATTGATGGTTTTATGGAAAATTATGAACTTCTGGAGGTGTCTCTGTCATTGTATTTTGACAGTACAACCTCGCCCTTTTCGTGGGTTTGTCTGACATCAATGACTCTCTGATTTGAGGAGCCTCTGAATCTGAGCATGAGATCCTTCTTATCCAGAACGAATTCGCCATCCACAAGAACATCAGTCATGGAGAGAATGGCATCGGTGTCTTCTCCGTGACACCTTTTGTTAGCCGGATCAGTCAGTTCCTCCCACAGATACCCTGAATAAATCCAGATGGTTGCCTTAGGAACTTCCTTTTTTATGCGCTCAAGAAGAGGCCGGATCTCTTTCTGATTGACGATCTCCATGGGCTCACCGCCAAGGATAGTCAGTCCGTCAATGTACCCTGGTTTTAAGGATTCCACAATCTCGTCTTCAACCCCTTTGGTGTAGGGCTCCCCGTAATTAAAATCCCAGGTCATCTCATTAAAGCAGCCCTTGCAGTGATGGGTACAGCCCGACACGAAAAGAGCTGTTCTGCAGCCCACACCGTTGGCAACGTCATTGTAATATACCTGTCCATAATTCATAGAATCACCCTTTCATATCTCTATGACAATACAAGCCGGACCAAAGCCCGGCTCGTATCTTTATTTCATACTTTTTCAAAAACCCCCAGCGAATGCCATACACGGGTTCGCCAACAAATTTATCAGCAGGAAATCTTAGGATTGGACATGTGGAGAACTCTCTCCTTGATCTCCTGGGTACGTCCCTGATTCCAGAACTGAGTTCCGATATATCCACAGGTACGTCTTGCAACGTTCATCTTGTTCTGGTCTCTGTTGCCACAGTTAGGGCACTCCCAGATGAGCTTGCCATCAGTATCGGTAACGATCTTGATCTCTCCGTCGTAGCCGCAGCACTGGCAGTAATCTGACTTGGTGTTGAGCTCAGCGTACATGATGTTCTCATAGATATACTTCATTACTGAGATAACAGCCTCAATGTTGCTGTTCATATCAGGAACCTCAACATAGCTGATAGCTCCTCCAGGTGAAAGAGCCTGGAACTCTGCTTCAAACTTAAGCTTGGTAAATGCATCTATCTGCTCAGTTACGTGTACATGATAGCTGTTTGTGATGTAGTTCTTGTCTGTAACATCAGGTATTATGCCGAATCTCTTCTGAAGAGCCTTGGCAAACTTGTAGGTTGTTGACTCAAGTGGTGTTCCGTAAAGGCTGAAAGAGATGTTCTCTTTAGCACGCCATGCTGCGCACTTGTCGTTAAGGAACTGCATAACCTTGAGCGCGAACTCTTTTCCTCTTGGATCTGTGTGGGATACACCCTTCATGTACCTGGTGCACTCGCAAAGTCCTGCATAGCCCAGGGAAATTGTTGAGTAGTTGCCAAACAGAAGCGGATCGATCTTCTCGCCCTTTTCAAGTCTTGCAAGAGCTCCGTTCTGCCAGAGGATAGGTGCCACATCTGAAGGAGTTCCGAGAAGTCTGTTGTGTCTTGCCATCAGTGCTCTGTAGCAAAGCTCACATCTCTCCTCCATGATCTGCCAGAATCTGTCCTCATCCTTGGCTGAAGAGCAGGCAACATCAACAAGGTTGATTGTTACAACGCCCTGGTTGAAGCGGCCGTAGTACTTGTGAGAACCCTCTTCATAGTTCATGGCCTTAGCCTTGTTTCCTGCATTGCAAAGACCTTCTGCAAGAGCCTCGTTATCAGGTGTAAGGAAGGATCTGCATCCCATGCAGGGATAAACATCGCCCTTCTTGAGCTCTTTCATCTTCTTGGCTGAGATGTAATCAGGAACCAGTCTCTTAGCTGTGCACTTAGCTGCCAGCTCTGTCAGATACCAGTACTTGGAATCCTCAGTAATATTGTCCTCATCAAGAACATAGATGAGCTTAGGGAATGCAGGAGTGATCAGCTGACCCTTCTCGTTCTTAACACCGTAAATACGCTGCTTGAGCATCTCCTCAATGACCATTGCAAGGTCTTCTCTCATCTGTCCCTCAGGTACCTCGTCAAGGTACATATAAACTGTGATGAAAGGAGCCTGACCGTTTGTTGTCATGAGAGTGATAACCTGATACTGGATAACCTGGCAGCCTCTCTCGATCTCCTTCTTAACACGCATCTCAGCGATCTCATCCACCTGCTTCTTGTTGATCTTCATGCCGGCGGTCTCAAACTCAAGAGCAACTTCCTTGCGGAATTTCTGTCTGCTGACATCAACGAAAGGTACAAGGTGTGACAGGGTGATACTCTGTCCGCCGTACTGTGAGCTTGCGATCTGAGCAATAGCCTGTGTTGCAATGTTGCAGGCTGTTGAAAAGCTCTTTGGACGCTCGATCATGGTCTCAGAAATAACTGTGCCATTCTGGAGCATGTCCTCTAAATTTACAAGACAGCAGTTGTGCATATGCTGTGCGAAATAATCTGCGTCATGGAAATGGATAAGGCCTTCCTCATGGGCCTTAACCACGTCATCTGGCAAAAGAAATCTTCTTGTAATATCCTTGGATACCTCTCCTGCCATATAGTCTCTCTGCACGCTGTTAACAGTGGGATTCTTGTTGGAATTCTCCTGCTTAACTTCCTCGTTGCTGCACTCAATAAGAGACATGATCTGCTCGTCGGTGGTGTTGGATTTTCTCACCAGAGCATGCTTATAACGATATGTGATATATTTTCTTGCAACCTCGAACTTGCCGGACTTCATCAGGCCATCCTCAACCATGTCCTGAATCTCCTCCACGCTGGCTGCACGTGTAAGAGATGCGCACTGCTTCTCAACTGATCTCTCTATGTCGCTGATCTGGCCGTCGGTGAGCTTCTTCTCCTCCGTTACCTCGTCGTTGGCCTTTTCGATAGCAGCGAGGATCTTGCTTCCGTCAAAAGCAACCTCTTTTCCGCTTCTCTTGATAATCTTCATAACTTTCCCCTTTCTAAGAAATACCTATAAATACTATATCTTGTGGTCATAATAATATGATAATACATTATATTGTTAAATTCAAGTTTAAAATTTTCGAACCTCTTCAAGGCGCAAATGCAGTCTTTTCAAGTGTTCGTAGGCTTCGCCCTCTGTAATCTCTTTTCCCGAGAAATAATAATCTGTATTGGCCATACACAATATATTGTGGTCTTTGTCAAAAGAGCTATCACTATCTTGTACACATTCTATACCAAGCACATCTGCCAGATGTCTTACTGTACCGGCGTTGCCGTCCACCAGCAGTGTGTCCTCGCCAAAATACTCTCTATAGGCAGGTTTGAAATAGTTAAAGTGTGTACATCCAAGTACAAGGGCGCAGTAATCTGACATATTAAAGGAAGAAAACTGCTCCTTAAGGTAAGCCCTGACGTCACTGCTGTCAAACTCTTCTCTCTCAGCAAACTCCACCAGCCTTGGCATGGCAAGAAGATCAACCCTGTGGTTCTCATCCACCCTGTGCAAAAGGTCTTTTAGCTTATCCTGAGAGATGGTTACAGGAGTTGCGATGACCATTATCCGCTTTCCCTCAGTGCCTTCCACAGCGGGCTTTACCGCCGGCTCCATCCCAAGGATCGGGATGTCAAAGGTGCGTCGCAGCTCTTTAACTGCTACACTGGTGGCTGTGTTACAGGCGATCACTATGGCCTCAGCTCCCTTGTCCTTAAGGAAGGTTGCTATCTTTTGGGTATATCCAATGATCTGCTCCGGAGTCTTGGTTCCGTATGGGACATTTTCCGTATCAGCATAAAAAATGAACTCCTGCTTTGGAAGCCTGTGATACGCCTCGTGAAGTACCGAAAGGCCTCCGATACCGGAATCGAAAATTCCTATCTTCATATTTCTTTTTCCTCTGTGTTACAATAATCTCATGAGTGAAAAAATATTTGATGAACTGCAAAAACTATATGATAACCCCAAAATAGGGGATCTGGTTCAGGAGATCTGCGAGTACTTTGCCACAAAGAACAGCTACGAGGACGGCTCCTACGAAGATGAGATCGAACCTCCTGAAATTGTGGAATCCGCATACACACTGTTCTGTCTCCAGAGCAGGGAGCAGATCCTGGATGAGTTCTCCATCATCAGGAAAAGATATCCATCCCTTTATCAGGCTGTTGAGAGCTTTCACAATACTCTTCTGATAAATATGGACTACCGTATGCTGGAGGATAAATGTGCTTCATCAATCGCGGGCTATGCCAAAGATACCACCAAAGAGGAAGTCACCTCTCAGGTTGACAGCTATGCCAGATCCAGTCAGAGCCTCTCGGAGGGCCTTGATAAGTTCTATAAATGGCTTCATACCAAAAATCGCTAAAACCACCGGATAACGGTGGTTTTATTTTGCCGTCAGATATTTCATTGAGCCGTAGAGCTGCTGTCCCTCGACTTCCACAAGGGCCCAGTTTCCGGCATCACTTACTGCGATTCTCCTAAGTTCTGTCCCCTCAGGCACCTGAAGAACAACTGTGTCCTTACTGGATGCATCTGGCACAGACCGCAGGTTCAGGGATGATGCTCCCATTACCACTACCGTGTCATTCGTCTCAGTAAAGCCTTCAGGGATAGCCACAGTTACCGTCTGCGCTGTATCAGGATCGGGAGCAAAGTATTTGTCAAAAACTTTGTTCTTGAGAACAAGGGCCACAAATAACAGGATTACTAATCCGGTGATAACCGAAGCGATCCTGACCAGCCGCTCCATGTTTATGCCTCGGGAAGGTCTCTCCTCGTCATCCTCCTCGTCATCGTCCTCATCCTCATCTTCATCAGGATAGTCATCGTCGTCGTCCGGGTAGTCCTCTTCGTCTTCATCAGGATAATCCTCATCGTCTTCCGGATAATCCTCATCATCCTCCGGATAGTCCTCTTCGTCAGGATAGTCCTCTTCCTCACGATAATCCCTGTCCCGATCGTGGCGGTCTTTTTCAGAGTACTCTTCCTCTTCGGATTCGTCATCCGGGATCTTTATCCCCTGCTCCTTCATAAGCTCTTTCTGCCTCTGGAGGATGTACTCCTCGCGCTCGCTGGCATTTAAGAACTGATACGGATCCTCGATCTCAATGTTCATAGTATCCTGAGACACAGGCGCCGTCTCTGGTTTAGACTCCGGTTTTGGCTCAGGTTTAGACTCAGGCATAGGCTCTGGTTTAACCACCTGTTCCGATTTGGATTTGGCAGCTTTATTCTTATAGTCTTCAAAATTAGCAATCTTATTATCAGACAAAACTATTCTCCCAAAGCTCCTTTAAAAAGTGCTGGCCTTTTAAGCCAGCACCTTGTCGATTATACCCTGTAATTTCGCTTTGTTAAGTGCTCCAACGGCGGTCTCTACAACCTCTCCATTCTTAAAGAATGCAAACATTGGAATCGACATAACATTGTATCTCTGTGCTATATCAGGTGACTGATCTACGTTGATCTTGCCTACCTTGAGCTCCCCTTCGTACTCCTCAGCGAACTCGTCCACCATAGGAGCCATCATCTTGCAGGGGCCGCACCAGTCTGCTGAAAAATCCACCAGTACCGGCAGTTTGCTCTTAAGCACTTCTTCTTCGAAATTCTGACTGTTCAATGTGTAGTCCATTACCTATTTCCCCTTTCTGCTTATAATGTATTTGTAAATTGGGTTTCCTGCTGCCGAAAACCTTTCTTCATACTCTGTCATCACATTGCCCTGATTCATAACCTCATCATTGTGAAGATCATAAGTCACGGCGTCCAGTGTCCATCCGGCCGGCTCTATCTCCTCCAGTGCAAACTGGAACAGGTCTTTGTTGTCGGTCTTGAATTCCACAACTCCTCCCGGAACCAGAATCTCATCGTAGCGCTTAAGGAACTCTCTGGATGGAAGTCTTCTCTTAGCGTGTCTGTCCTTGGGCCATGGATCTGAGAAATTCAGATATATCTTTCCCACCTCACCCTTGTCAAAAACTTCGGTGATAGTCTCTGCATCCATGCGGATGAAGATGATGTTGGGCAAAAGAAGCTGCTCCTGCTTTTGAAGAGCTCTCAAAAGGACGCTGGAGTACTTCTCAATTCCCACGTAGTTGATATCCGGGTGCAGCGCTGCCATGTCCATTAAAAAGCGGCCCTTGCCCATTCCTATCTCGATGTGGATATCGTTGTCGTTGCCAAATACCTCTTTTTTCCAGAGACCTTTTTTCTTTTCAGGATCCTTGATGGTGAAGTCCGACTCAGCGATAACTTCCCTTGATCCTGTGATGTTACGTAAACGCATTCTTCTTCCTGCCCTAAAAATCTTATAAAAGAATTTTACACCATTTGCTCGAAGTTTGGAAGTATTGTATTATAAGCATGACATGAAGTCTAATAAGCATAATATAAGAAGAAATTTCATAAACAGACTCTTTGTTACCACTATGCTGGTACTTGTTTTTAGCATGTCCCTTCGGGACATTTCTTTTGCTGCCACGGATTACGCCGAGGAGGCCCAGCAGCGAAAAGAGCTGCCGATCCAATCCAACGAAATACCCAGCTGGCCCCACGGTCCCGAGATCACAGCTCAGGCGGCCATCATAATGGAAGCCAACACCGGAACCATACTATATAGCAAAAACATTCACGAAGAACTTTTCCCCGCCAGTACCACCAAGATCATGACCTGCCTTCTGGCAGTTGAAAACGCATCTCTTGCAGATGACATAACTTTTTCAAACGAAGCAGTTTTCAGCGTTCCAAAGGGCGGCTCCAACATCGGAATGGATGTTGGCCAGTCCATCACACTAGAGCAGGCTCTCTATGGCATCATGGTAGGAAGTGCCAACGAGGTTGCCAACGCCGTCGGTGAACACGTAGGCGGAACCATTGAAGACTTCGTTAAGCTTATGAACACCAGGGCAAAAGAGCTCGGCTGCACCAATACACACTTTGCCAACACCAACGGACTTCAGGCCGATGACCACTACACCAGCGCCTACGATCTGGCTCTGATAGCAAGAGCATTCTTTAACAACGAGCTGCTCTGCAAGGTGGGCAACACTCCAAGATACCACTTCACAGCCACTGACACCCAGCCCGATGACTTTTATCTCAACAACAAGCACAAGCTGATAAACGGCGAAATATCCTACGAGGGAATACTTGGTGGCAAGACCGGATACACTGACCTGGCAAGAGAGACGCTTGTAACCTGCGCCGAAAAGGACGGCCTTCGCCTCATCTGTGTTGTATTTAAAGAGGAATCCCCCGCCCAGTTTACCGACACCGTGACCCTGTTCAACTACGGCTTTAATAACTTCAGGGCGGTGAGAGTCTCCGACAACGATACAAGATATATGCCAAACGACTCACTGTTCTTCGAGTCCGACAACGACGTATTTGGCCGCTCCGGCACCATATTAAAGCTCAGCAAAAACCACCAGATCATCCTTCCTAAGACCGCATCCATTGAGGACACCGGCTACGACATAGAGTACGATCTTACCGATGCCGAAAAGATCCAGAACCCTACGGCCATTGCCCGGGTAGCATATAACTTTAACGGCGCCCCTATAGGTAACGCTTATGTCTGCTATTCAGCACTTTCCGGTGGCTCTACAGTTGAAAACACTGCTGCCTCTAAGACAGTATTTATAAATGTTAAATACCTTGTGATCGGAGCTGTCATTGTGATAGTCCTTGCAACTATCCTCGGTTCCATCACCCCCATTGCCCACCACGGCAAAAAGACCGGAAACAGAAGTGATCGCATACGTTACAACCGAAGAAAAAAAGAGTTTAAACATGGCAAATTAAGATCAGGAAAGTTTTAAACAGAAAGGAAGATCATATGATTTACAAAGAGTTTAGCATCAAAGAAGAAGGCTCCATTGAAGGAGCAAAGCTCACCGTTTACATCCAGGAATACTCTGACAACCTTATGAACAACGAGCGCCCCATGATAATCATATGCCCGGGCGGCGCCTATGCTTATACCTCAGACAGAGAGGCTGAGCCACTGGCCCTGTCATTCCTTGCAAAGGGCTACCATGCCGCTGTTCTTCGCTACTCCTGTGCTCCTGCAGTATTCCCGACAGCCCTGTGCGAACTGGGCAGAGCAATTCTCATCATCAGAGAAAATGCGGAAGCATGGCATGTAAAAGGAGATTCCATAGTTATCCAGGGATGCTCTGCAGGCGGTCATCTGGCTGCCAGCTTTGCATGTATGTGGATGGAGGATTTCCTTGCAAAGGCAATGAACATCTCCTACGCCGACAGGATCAAGCTTCGTCCTAACGGTCTTATGCTGTGCTATCCGGTAATTACATCTGGCAAATACGCTCATCATGATTCAATTAAAAATCTGCTTGGGGAAAATTATCTTGAACTAAAAGAAATGATGTCCCTGGAAAATGCTGTTAACGAGCATGTTCCAAGGACATTCATATGGCATACTTTTATGGATGGTTCTGTTCCGGTTGAAAACTCTCTGCTTTTTGCCACAGCCCTTCGCGAGCACGACATCAACACAGAGTTACATATTTTCCCAGAGGGCGGTCACGGGCTCTCTCTTGGTAACGGGCTTACCGTCAGCAAAGAGGGCAAAGAGCTTGAAGAGACCGTTACCCCCTGGATTGACCTTGCTACTACCTGGATGAAGAAGTATTAAAGGACTTTGTCAGATCAGTCCTTCTACAAAATCTGCTACCTTCTTCATATCTGCTGTGGGCTCAAAGCGTGCAACAACATTGCCTTCGCGGTCCACAACAAACTTTGTGAAGTTCCACTTGATGTCAGGATTGTTCTTGTAATCCTTGTCTATCTTTTTAAGCATAACACCCATGGCCAGGGCTGCAGGGCCTTTTCCAAATCCCTCAAAGCCCTTCTGGCTCTTTAAGTACTGATAAAGAGGAAGCTGGTTCTCACCATTGACTTCGGATTTCTTCATCTGAGGGAACATTGTGTTGTAGTGAAGCTGGCAGAACTCGTGGATCTCCTCATCTGTTCCAGGTGTCTGACCTGCGAACTGGTTGCAGGGGATGTCCAGAATCTCAAGTCCCTGGTCATGGAGCTTTTCATACATTGCTTCAATATCTTTATAATGAGGGGTAAAGCCGCAGCCTGTTGCTGTATTTACAACCAGGACTACCTTGCCCTTATATGTCTCCATTGAAACTTCATTTCCCTGTGCATCTGTAACTGAATAATCATAGAATCCCATGTCGTTATCCTCCTATAAGTGTTAATATGTGTACGTTTCATCAATCAATTGCATTCAATTTAATTGTATTATATTTTACACAATTTAATTTGTCAATAGTTATTGCAAAAAGATTTTTCACCTCTTATGATTAATTCATGAGTAATTATATTGTCTTTGACCTTGAGTGGAATCAGGGTGATGCGCCGGTTACCGTAGACGGTAAGACTCTCACGTTTGAGATCGTTGAGATCGGCGCCGTAAAACTAAATGACAAAAGAGAAAAGACAGGTGAGTTCTCCCGGCTTATAAGACCTCAGGTCCACAAGCACATGCACCGCATAACAGGCAAGCTCATTCATCTGACCATGGACGATCTTGAAAAGGGCGATGATTTCGATGTTGTGGCTGATGAGTTCCTTAAATGGTGCGGCCCGGATCCAAAGTTCTGCACCTGGGGGCCCTTAGATCTTACTGAGTTCCAGCGCAATCTGGACTTTTTTGGTCTGCCTCTTTTATCCGACAGACCGCTTGCTTTCTATGACGTACAAAAGCTCTACAGCCTGGCCTATGATAATGGAAAATCCAGAAGAGGCCTGGAATCTGCCATAGATGAGCTTGGTATTAAAAAGGACATTCCTTTCCACAGAGCTCTTGCCGATGCTGAGTACACCGCCAAAATCTTCCGGCGTCTTGGAGACAAAGCCCTTTCCAAAGTCTCTTTTGACACCTATGTCACTCCCAAGACCAAGAAGCAGGAGATCCGTATCATCTTCGACAACTACGAGAAGTACATCTCCAGGGAATTTGGCAACAAAGAAGACATCCTCGAGAACATCGAGATCATGAACACCAGGTGCTATCTCTGTAAAAAGAACCTTAAGAGAGTTGTTAAGTGGTTTTCCCCTAATGGCAAGCACTACTACTCCGTGGCCTACTGCGACAAGCACGGATTCATGAAGGCAAAGGTCAGGATTAAGAAGGCAGAGAACGGCAACCTCTATGTGGTCAAGACCTGCAGATTTATATCCAGCGACGATGTGGATGATCTTAAGAAGAAGCAGCGCAAGATCAGAAAAAGAGAAAAGAATGACCCCTTTGACTGATCAGATACCATGACATTTAAAAAGCCACCACTTCAATTTCGAAGTGATGGCTTTGTTTATTTAGTCTGTATTAGTAAGCAATAGCATTTGTCCAGTAGTTCTGTCCATAGATATCTGTGAAGCGGTAAGTAACAAGAGCTTTTCCATCGCCAACATATGTGTTGCTGATCTTAAGGTCTGACATGCTGCCCTTTAAGGTCATGGGCTCACCAAGATAGTAAGAATCCTGATAGGTCTTATCATATCCGTAGTAGTCGCAGATAAACTCGATGACATCGCCAGCCACCAGCTCTGTGGTGTTCTTAGCTACAGTCTCTGTCTCTCCCTCTACATAGTCATAGCATGCGCCTGCAACATAGCCGTCTTCGTTATCTGAATCAAACACTAAGATAAGATTGCTTCTTACGCCATTGATAAAGCATGGTACGCGGCCTGTAATTGCGTAGCTGTCTGATGTTCCCTGTATATCTACAACATAGTAGGCTACAACCTGATTATCAATTGAGAGCCAGGTCTTATCTGTCTGGGATTTGAGATTTCCTTCATCGTCAAAGTCGAATATGTTATCCATTCCAAGGTCCACATATCCCTCGCCGTCATCGTAGAACACGTTAAGGACAAGGTCCTGAACCATTGACCACTGATCCTCTGAAAGGGATATCACATCTTCCCCTGCAGCGTTTGTGGTCCAGATAAGAGCTGAGTCGTCAAATTTGTGGGATGCTATATAAGCTGCTGCCTTATCAACATCAAGGCTCTTTCCAATAAAGCCTGAGTTTGAAGCAGTAAGGCCTGAAACACTGCTAAAATCGCTGGAAAGGAAGCTGGTGAGGAGCTCTGCAATAAGATCTGCTGAACCTGCTCCGCTGCTGCCACTGCCTGCATAGTCACCAAACAATGATCCCATAGGTGTTCCTGTTGAACTTCCACCTGCTGCCACCTGACCTGCAACGCCCATGGATGCAAAGCTCTCAATACACTTGGCATAATCTTCATCCATTCCGATATCGCCGTAGGTGCTGACCATATTCTGAACACTGCTGGCCTTCTTATAAGGGAAGTAGATTGAAAGGCCGTAAGCATTGGTCATGTTGGCGCTGGTCCTGTTGTATTTGATGGCTTCCTTGAGGGCCTGTGCAAGCTCTTTTGACTCCTTGGTACCCATGCGGTTTGCAAAGTCCACAAGGTCTACCTGGTCTATCTTTGATGATGATGCAAACTCTCTTGTGCTGCTTCTGGCGCTGGATACTGCCTGGTATTCGTCGCCGTTTATCATCTCAGAAGTATCTTTGGAGAAATCTGCCAGCTCAGCAGGAACGGTCTCGGAGAGCTCAGCAAGGTCAATCAGTGAAAGAGTTGTCTTCTGTCCGGGACAGGTCTGAGCACACTTCTCAGTAAAGCCATCGATGATGTTCTTACCGATCTGTGTGGTCTCCATGGAGGTGTTCTTACCAAGAGCTGTAAGCCAGTCTGTGTAGTACCAGCCTACACCGGGCTCTGTTTCCTCTGATGCCACAAGGTAATCTGAGTATTTTGAAACTAACAGGGCGTTTTCAACGGTTGCCATAAGACAGGTGTCAAAGCCAACCATATCAAAGGTCACACCACCGTCTTTAAGGGCCTGGTTGATGCCTGCAAGAGACATTGCTCCGGCCTGAGGATTCTTCTCATCGTATCCATAACCTCCAGTGGATCCGCCGCCGTGGTTCCAGAAGATGAGTATGTTTCTGTTTGCCGGGAAGTTAGCTGCTGCCCAGCTGATATAGCTTGAAAGGGTTGAGGCCTTAGTCATGGCCACATTTCCAATGTTGTCCTTAAGCAGTGTGAGCCTGCCGTTATTTACCTGATATATCTGGTTGGTGGAGCTGGATACCACGTTGTTCTGCCACTTCTTGGCACCGCCGGTGTAAACGATCAGATTGATGTTATCCCCAAGATTAGCCCCAAGCATCTCCTGAAGGTCCTGGCTGGCCATACCGCTTCTGGACTCAAGGTCTGCGCCGCACATGTAGACCATGATTGTAACAACGTCCTGGCCATTACCCTTAATAACAGTTCTCTTTGCTCTTGCGCTTGGGGAAACGGAAGTGTTGAGCTTGCCTGTATTGGACGCATCGCTCCAGGCTGCTGAAGCACCTGAGCTGGCTCCTGTATATGAGCCGTATCCGCCAAGGAGCTGTCCTAGCATGGAAAGTCCTGCAGAGCCGGATGTATCATAGCTTGTGGACGATGAAGTTGTTGTGGTTGTTGATGTGGACGGCTGGGTCTGCTGAACCTGCTGCGTTGTATCCACATACTCAGTGGAAGTATCAGAAATACCTCCTCCCAAGAACGAACCAAGTCCGCCGCCACCTCCAAGAATAAGGAAAAGAACTATGATGATCATAAACAGCGGGCTTCTGCCGCCTGATCTCTGAGGACCTGCGCCTCCACCTGTACCTGACGGGCCTGATGAATAGCCACTGCTGTTGCCCACAGGGCCGGTTCCCAGTCCTTCGCCTCTCTTTTGAACGCCGGAACCGCCTTCAGTGACATTTTTCTTTCTGCCAACCGGTCTGTTTTCCATAATATGCCTCCCTATATGTGATCTAAAAAGCGTATTAGTCACGTATTCCCATATATTTTACCACATAAAAACCACCCGTATGCATATTTTCATACGGGTGGCAATAAACTCAAAATTCTTTTTAACTTTTAGGGGGTAGGTATTAAAGCTCAAGTCTTCCTGAGCAGATCAGCTTTCCTGATCTTCTGTCAAAGAGAAGGATGTCCTCTCCGTTTATGTTGATCTTCTCCTCCTGGCCGATCTGATAGATGACTCCGCCAAAGATAACGCTGGTAAGAAGGAACTCTCCAACCTTAAGCTTAAGAGTAGACTCCATACCTGTAGGCATTGCGCCGTAGATGGTGGTGTCGATCTTGCCGTTTGGATCGATGTCGATTGCCTCAGGACGGATGCCGATAACAAAGTCCTCGTCAGTGATAACAGGCTCATCAATAATGCTGTCATCCTGCTCTTCAACCTTCTGAACGTGGTACTTGAATACCTCATCCTTGTTGCTCTTTTCAACAGCGCCCTTCTGAAGAAGTCTCTGACGCTCAAACTCTGCCTTGTCCTGAGCTTCTTTGTCTCTGGCAGCTCTCCACTCATTAAGATCTGTCTTTTCAGTTGGAACAAAGCTAGCCTTGATTCCGCCAAGGATATCCACAGAAATGCTTCCGTCGCCCTGCTGCGTTCCCTTTGCATCCACAAAGTTCATGGAAGGATTTCCAACGAAATCAGCAACAAAGAGGTTTGCAGGTCTGTTATAAACCTCAAGAGGAGCAGCGTACTGCTGGAGCACACCATTGCTTACAAGACAGATCCTTGTTGCCAGGGTCATAGCTTCCATCTGGTCATGTGTTACATATACAAAGGTTGATCCGGTCTCAACATGGAGTCTCTGCAGCTCATATCTCATCTCAAGACGAAGCTTTGCATCCAGGTTTGAAAGGGGCTCATCCATGAAAAGAACCTGTGGCTCGGGTGCCAGTGTACGGGCAATGGCAACTCTCTGCTGCTGTCCGCCTGAAAGCTCTGCAGGGTACCTGTCCATGAACATACCGATCTTAACGATCCTGGAGCAGGCTCTTACCCTTGAATCTATCTCCTCCTTGGTAAGCTTTCTGTTCTCGATGACTTCCTTGCCGCCCTTTGTAACTTCGTACTTTTCGTTAAGGCCTTTTCCCTCAGCCTCATACTTTTTCTTTATTCCGGCAAGCTTGCTCTCGTACTCTGCAAGCTTTGTCTTTGCTGTGGTACCTGGATCGGAAGCTGTGTGAATTCCCATAGCATAGAGCTCTTTTGCCGTATAGATTGAAAGATTGTAGTTGTCGATGAGCTTGACGTATGCCTTGTTCTCATCGAGCTTACCATTCTTATCGCGGCATTCTTCTATGATCTCTTTTACCTTATTGCCGTTTCCAAGGGCTCTGATGAGATCTGCTGCCTGCTTGGCTTCAACGTCAAGGACCGGCATCTCCTCGTGAATGTTCTTAAGACCAAAAGAGATGTTCTCGTATACGGTCATGTTTGGCCACAGAGCGTAGTTCTGGAAAAGAAATCCCACCTTACGCTTGTTTGCCGGAACATTGATTCCTGCGTTGGAGTCGAATACCACCTTGTCGCCGATGGTGATACGACCCTCAGTTGGAGTCTCAAGACCTGCGATCATACGAAGGATTGTAGTTTTGCCGCAGCCTGAAGGTCCAAGAAGAGTTATAAAGGAATTGTCCGGGATATTGAGGCTTACATTATCTACGCCAAAGAACTTTCCCCAGCGCTTGGTTATATTTTCTAAAATGATTTCCGGCATGATTACTTTCCTCCTATGCCGCTGTCAAGGCTTGCGCCTGTCAGCTTGTTTACTAATGTGTTGAATACAAGAATTGTTACGATGAGGATGAGGTTGATGGCACTTGAGAATGCGTAAAGTCCCATCTCATCGAAGTAGTCCAGTGTTGTTGAAAGGATAAAGCCCTGTGTACAAAGAAGAAGGAACAGGGACAGCTCACGAAGACATGTCATGAAGGGGAGAAGATATCCGCTTATGATGGATGACTTCTGAATTGGAATGATGATCCTTGTCATTCTCTTTATCCAGGATGTGTTCATGATGATCGCAGCTTCCTCAAGCTCGTTGGAGATCTGAAGCATGGAGTTTAGTGAGCTTCTTGAGGCGAAAGGTATGTATTTGACTACACCTGCGATGATCAGGAGTGTGTATGTGTTAAAGAGATTTATGTGCTCGTTGGAGAAGAGGATGAAGAATGCTGCTCCAACTGCGATGGAAGGCATAAGGTAAGGCAGGAATGCTACGTTGTTAACGTAGTTGGCCCACTTATTTCTTCTCTTTTTAGCAACGGCGTAGCCGATGAGAGTTCCGATGGTACCTGCAATGAGGGCGCATACAACTGCAAGGAACAATGTTCCGAAGAATGCGTGCCAGATTGTCTTGTTGTAGAGGATACCGGACTGGCCATACATGCCGTTCTCTGTAATGTTCTCGTTTGTTACCCACCACTTGGTTGTAAGGTGTGCCAGGTTTCCTGTGTAGAGGAAGCTGTAGTCACCGGGGTTGGGAAGGAAGGTCTCCAGTGCGAACAGAAGGATCGGCCAGATACTTGTAAAGAAGGTAATGAGGATAAAGATGATTCCCACTACGTATTTTCCGACCTTTCCGATTGAGAGCTTTGTGAGCTGTCCGCTCTTACCGGTTACAGTGGTGTAGTTCTTGCGACTCTTAAGTGAGAGCTGGTTCATTCCAAGGATCAGCACGCCGAAGATCATCATGATGATGGCCAGGATACTGGCTTCTCCGGTGTATTTACTGTTCATGGAAATGTACTTGGTTGAAAGTGTTGTAAGGTTTAAGTAATGAGGAACCGGGTAGCTTCCCATGGCACTTCCGAATACCAGAAGGATTGTGGAAAGGATGGCCGGCTTGATCATAGGCAGTGTTACCTTGAACATGATCTTCCACTTTGGTGTGTCAAGAATTGTGGCTGCCTCCTCAAGGTTGGCATCCATGTTCTTGAAGATACCGCCTATAAGGATGTAGGCAAAGGGTGCGTAGTGAAGTCCTAAAACCACTGCACTTGGGAATACTCCCTGGCACCACCAGTGCGGGAAGTAAACATGGAAGATTGCTGCCAGAAGTCCATCGGATGTTCCCGTTACCTTGTTGGAGTAGAACATGTGCTGCCATACAACGGCCAGTGTCCACTGAGGCATGATATATGGGAAGATGAAGATGGAGCTTAAGTACTTTTTGAACTTCATATCTGTTCTTGTTACAAGGAAGGCGAACAGTCCGCCAAAGAGTATTGATATGAAGCAGGTAAGTACTGAAAGGATTACCGTGTTAAGAAGCGGCATCCAGAGATTTGTCTTTGCAAGTCTGCTGGTGAAAAGATCTGTATAGTTTACTATGGTGTATCCGGTTGTGCGACCTGTGAGATGCTGGTCAATGGTTCCCGGATGGATCGCAAAGGTGTCTTTTACGATTGCGACGATAGGTGCGACAGTACTGAAGGTCAGAACAATCCCAAACAGCAAAAGTATTATATTCTGAGGTTGGGAAAACCATGTCTTTACCTTATTCTTGAAAATCGCACTTTTGTCTGGT